>ERZ773074.23-NODE-23-length-84829-cov-22.351912_pt1 | contig 84829 bp, 82 predicted proteins | sample MGYA00580615_ERZ773074 | MGnify/ENA primary metagenome ERZ773074 (study PRJEB29015, sample SAMEA2738126) | human oral metagenome | biome: human oral; feature: human-associated habitat; material: saliva | place: China | collected 2160 ...
TATCAATCGTCATGCCTGATATCTGTTAATAATCCGTCTAAGCTTTGTCAGCCCCGATACCAATATTCTATCATATTTCTCTTTTCTCTTCAATTTATAGAGCATAAGCAAGATATCCAGCATAAGCAAGATATAAATTCTTCCCTGTTAGCCCAATCAGTATTCAGCAATTTTATTCATTTTTTACATATTTCTTTGCTTTATCTACATTCTCTTCCTATAGTTAAACTATGATAACAAAAGTATATTCTGCTATTCCACACGGATACGCTGGTAAGCTCATCGAAGTTGAAACTAGCATTAACAAGGGACTTCCAGCGTTTAACATTGTTGGTATGGGCGACAAGACTATCTTCGAGTCAAAAGATCGCGTTCGTAACGCAATCCAAAATTCAGACCTTTCATTTCCCATTCATAAAACAACAGTTAATCTAGCTCCTGCAAATCTCATTAAGACAGGTTCATCTCTAGATCTTCCCATTACGATCTCTATTCTTGTTGCCAGTAGACAACTCGCCCCCTCAGATATAAGCCAAAAAATCTTTGTCGGCGAACTGTCGCTCAGTGGCGAAATACGCCCTGTTTACGGCATTATCAATATTATTGAGACCGCCAAAGCCGCTGGTTTTACAGAAGTATTCATACCAGCCGAGAATCTCTATTCCGCTTCCATTATTCACGGCATCACACTCTACCCAGTTAGCAATCTAAAACAATTATTTCTTCACCTAAAGCACCAAAAATTAATTCCACCAGCAACCGAATCGGCCTTGAATCCGCCCATTATTCCATATGGAAACACAATTCAGAATACGGAGCCAACCTTCGATGATGTCTATGGTCTAGATTTTGCCAAACGTGCGCTTCTATTGGCCCTCGCTGGCCATCACAACCTTCTTCTCGTTGGCCCACCAGGTAGTGGCAAAACATTACTCGCAAAGACCATCCCTTCTTTATTACCTCCCCCGTCAGAAGAAGAATTACTTGCCATTGCAAAGCTCCACGAACTCTCTCATAATCCGAGTAAAAATATTATTCGCCCTTTTCGCTCTCCACATCACAGTAGTTCCAGCTGCGCAATTATTGGTGGCGGTAACCCCATTATTCCTGGTGAAATATCTTTATCGCATTGTGGCGTTCTTTTTCTCGATGAGCTCCCAGAATTCTCTCATCAAGTACTTGAATCACTTCGTCAGCCCCTTGAAGACCACCAAATCACCATCTCTCGGGCAAAAGAAAAAGTTACCTTCCCCGCAAATTTTATCCTCGTCGCTACCATGAACCCCTGTCCATGCGGCTTTCATGGTAGTCATGTCCGCGAATGTACTTGCACGAACCAAGAAGTCTTAAGATACCAAAAACGTATTAGTGGCCCCATCCTCGACCGTATTGATATTAAACTTTATGTTCCCTATCTTGGTAACCAAAAAATTATCGATAAACTTTGCAGTAACAAAAAACTTATTCAACCCCCTTCCACCCCAGTTAGTAAAAATTGTACTCAATTTTACACTCAAGCGGTTGTAAAAAATAATATTACTACTGCGATAAAAGTTCAGAATTCCCGCTATCATTCCAACCGTCTATTTAATGGCTGTCTAAACTCCAGCCAAATCAAAGATTACATCCACTTATCTCCTCCAGTTAAAAAACACCTTGAGCTTGCCTCTGAAAAACTCCAACTCTCCGCTCGTTCTTTATTAAAGATTGTTCGTCTCGCAAGAACCATAGCCGACCTTGACGCCTCATCTGAGATAAAAATCCAACACATCTCTGAAGCGATCAGCTTTAATCAACCATAAATTAGTCTCTTCCGTTCGCATTTATAGCTCCACCTAGAAAAATCATGATCCAACCACAAAACATAACTTCACCTAGAAAAAACCATTAATCCACCTAGAAGAATACCCAAAGAAAAGCACCGTTAATCCCTTGATTATCCCCGTTAATTTTGATATAATGCAGATTATTAAGGTTAAAAGAAAGGACTACCATTAGCATCAAAAATTCACGTACAAAAATCAATGGAGAAATCCGTTATGAATCTGTGCGAGTTATTGGAACTAATGGAGAGCAACTTGGCATCATGTCAAGTCGTGAAGCTCAGCTCCTTGCAAGAGAAAATGGCGTTGATTTAGTAGAAATTGCTGGCAATGCAAACCCTCCTGTAGTTCGCATCATCGACTGGGGTAAATTTCAATATCAGAAGATGAAAGAAGAAGCCAAAAATCGTAAGAAGGCTCGTGAAAAGCAATCCGAGCTTAAACAAATGAAGATTGGCCTCAAAATTAGCGACAATGACCTCAATATTAAAATCCGCAAAATCAAAAGTTTTCTCGACGATGGGGATCATTGTAAAATTATGATTACCTTCCGCGGACGTGAACTCGCACATAAGGAGCTTGGGTCAACTTTGCTTGACCGGATCCTAGCCGAGTTAGCTGAAGTAGCAATTGTCGAAGGAAAACCTCAATTTGCAGGACGTAACCTATCAGTTGGAGTACGAAAGAAGTAATTTCCTTACTTCCAAGGTTCCCTGATCGTACCTCTATTTCAGAAAATAATTTTTAAAAATTTATTTCCTGAATACAAATATTAACCATAACTAAAAGGAAAACCTATGCCTAAGTTAAAAACTCACAAAGGCACTGCAAAACGCATTAAGATTTCCGGTACCGGTAAATTAATCCGCGAACGCGCCTTTGGCAACCACATCCTTGCTAAAAAATCAAAAGCCAGGAAACGCAATATGAAGACTGCTGGCGCAGTTGAAGGTAAAATTGCAAAAAACATTAAGAGCGCATTAGGAGTTTAATCATGAGAATCAAAAGAGGTGTCGCTGCACGCGCAAAACACAAAAAAATCCTAGCTGCTGCTAAGGGTATGCAACATTATCGCACTCGTAGCTTCCGTCTTGCTAAACAAGGCGTTATCAAGGCTCTACGCTACGCTTACCGTGACCGCCGTAATCGCAAACGCGATCTCCGCGCATTATGGATCACTCGTATTAACAATGCTTCCCGTGAACTCGGATTAAGCTACTCTCAGCTTATTAGTCTCATGAAGAAGCAAAACATCAATATTGACCGCAAGATTCTTGCTGAACTCGCCGTCAATCAACCTGCTGCCTTCAAAGCCATTGTCGAACAAGCTAAACAGGAGAATAAATAATGGCAATCTGTGAAATCACTGGTAAAGGCAAGATGTATGGACACAATGTTTCCTTCTCTCAGCACAAAACCAGAAAAGTTTTTAAACCAAACATTCAGAAGAAAACTTTGATCATCAATGGTAAGAAAATCCGTCTTAATGTTAGTGCAGCTGCAATTCGCACTCTAAAGAAAAAAGGGTTTCTTAACTAATCTATCAAATATTAGATAGTACAATAAAAAATAGGCCAAAAGCCTATTTTTTTAGTCTTCAATAAGCCGGGTTCTGTAATCTACGATCGGTTTTACTCCTTCACCACAAGATAACCACAATGAAAGAGACTTTAGGTAGACCGACAATCATCTATCTAGATATTCTGTTGCCAGAATACTCAAGCGGTGAGCGTGCATCCTCGAACAAAGGTTTCTCTAGCACTCCTTGCAGCCAGTAGGGTTTGCCCTCGCCTATGTCACCATAGCGCGCCGTGAGCTCTTACCTCACACTTTTCACCCTTACCCGAAGGCGGTATTGTCTCTGTGGTACTTTCCCTATTCTTAGATTTTTTCGGTATATTGCTACACTTCTAAATGTTCGAACGGTCGCCGTTAACGACTACTGTGTTCTGTGCTGCCCGGACTTTCCTCTTAGCAAGCTAAGCGATTGTCTTTCAGACTTCTTTTATCCTACCACAACAATCCCTTAAAATCCAGTTTAGATTACGTTTATAGAGTTATTTTATCTTCCAAGAGATTTTTCTCATAGAAAGCTACTTTGCATAGTGCTGATCAATTGCCATATTAGCTTCTGCATCCGCTGCCTCATTCTGCTCTCGTCTTACATGCACAAAAGCTACTGCCTCAAACTTCAAAATTAAATTATTTATATCATTGTAAATTTGCAAAATATCACTATTTTTTATTTGATACACCCCATTCATCTGGTTCACCATCATTAGATTATCTGATACAAATCTCACGGTTTTATATCCTAGTTCAATCGCCTGCTCACATCCTTCTTTCAAAGCAAAATACTCTGCAACTCTCGAGGTCGCAAAACCAATAAATTCACCACCTCTTTTAATCTCCATTCCATTTTCATCTACTATCACATAACCAATACCAGAAGGCCCAGGATTCCCTCTTGAAGCCCCGTCGATGTAAATTGTTGGCGCACTCGCCGCTCCTCGTAAACCAATAGTTACCTCCCCACCCCTGCGACTACTTGTTCTTCCTAGCTCAATTTCTAGTACGGAAGCTGTCGCATTACTAAGATTTACACTCGCAAATATATCATCATTAAATCCTAAAAATTTGTATGCTGAATATTTTTCACCAAGTTTTATCTTTTCATTGCCATTTTCATCAATTTCAATATCAAATATGATATATAAGTTATAGATCTTCGATGAATCCACATATTCTGTAAAGGTAATGACATCTCTCAACTTAATTTTCTTCACACTAATAGATAGTTCTTCGTCAATCAGTCTCGCCATCGCTTCTTCTGGTTGCTCTCCAAAACGAATTTTACTGGCTGGCAACCCCCAAACCGGAGCATCCTCAATCCTACCTTTATTTTTCTTGAGCACTAAAAAATGATCCGCTTTCCGAATCATTCCTACAATTTTCACTTTCTGTTTCATGCCCACAATTTCCAAAAATTCATAATCCCTAGTGACCTGTTTTTCCCTGTAATAACTACAGGTGGGTAGATTCTTATGCGCATCTCCACGGAGATAACACCGCGAAACCCCTAAAACATGACTATTCAGGAAAATCATGCCGCCACTAGGGTACCTTAATTATAGCATACCTTAGTGTATGCCAACAATAAAGTAAAAGAACTTAAGAATTGATATCATCATACTTGAGGTAAAAACCGAAAGATATCCACCAAAAATGTAAACTAGTCCCATTACCAAAAATACCCCAAAACTCCCCTCAAGTTTTCCTAAAATACTTCTCACACCATCAGGAGCAATCGCGTACAAGACACGCGAACCGTCTAACGGTGGGATTGGGATCAAATTAAAAATCATAAAACCTAGGTTCGCTAATACCATCTGTTTAAAAAACAGCCCCAGGTATCCCCCCTGTGTCAAAAAACCAGAAAAATAGCCAATTAAAAACCCTAGAAGAGCTAAAAGAAAATTCGTTAACGGGCCAGCAATTGCCACCAGTGCCATCCCCCATTCTCCACCTTTTAATCTCCTCTTCGATACGGGGACAGGTTTCGCCCCACCAAAAATTGGACCCCCTGAAATAAATAATAGCAGTGGTATTGCAATCGACATTAGAGGATCAATATGCACTAGAGGATTAATCGATAGTCGCCCCTCCTCCTTTGCTGTCGTGTCGCCAAGAAAATATGCCATGTACGCATGAGCCATCTCGTGCAATACCATCGAAAAAAGAATAATAATAAATACAATTACTATCGCAAATAGATCAAAGTTCATACCATAATTATAACATAAACCCCATTCACATTCCTCTACCACCCAACAACTAGTCATCATTCATCTTTGAACAAATAATTTATTCAATAAAATATTTGTTCACTAATCTATCATTTTTTGAGTAAAATTCTGTGAATTGTTGAATAACTTTTTTATATAAATTGAATTATTCCAACTAAAGCATAAAAATAGAGTCCAGTTCCCTGAACTCTATTTTTACCAACGCCTCCTCGCTTTATTTCTTATTATTAATAAAACTCTAATTTTTTCCTCGGCGTCTATATTATTTGTAACTTTTCTAGTTCAAGGTAATTACTTCTTGTGTAGAAGGAAGGTCTTCTATCTTCTTAATTTTAATTTTCTTCTCCACCTTAGCAGAAAGTTTTAAGTCAGACACCATACCATCAATGTTTCCGGTCGCAATAATTAATTTTGGACTAATTTCCTTAATCGCCCTAACGGAACTAGTACATAGAATATCTGAGATTCCAAGCTCATCCAAGCTCTCATCAAAGTCACCAATAATTCCGATATGTATACCAGATACTTCTACGTCATAAATAGTCTTAGTATGCTTAGCAACACTAATTCCACGAATTGCAGCTTCACCAATTTCATATTCTCCAGGCCCCTCAATATTCCCCACTGGCAAATCAGCAGAAATTATTCCATTAACAAAATCGATCACAATATTTTTTGTCGCAGTTTTTATAGTAATTTCATTAGGATTCTTACTCTCTAATTCAAACATATACTTCCTCCTTTATTTTTTATCATCTGCTCGGTTTAACTGAATCAATCTCTTCTATTTCAACAAAAGCAGCTTGAATGTACTCGTAAGATCAATATCAGCGTCTCGCCAAAATACCTTCTGGGTCAATTTTCTCCAAAATTGACATTTCAAGTACTTCCGACACAAAACGATCTTTCACGTTTAAGCGATATTGAAAGTCATCTCGTGACATAATCACATAATTCAGAGGCTTTCCCTCTTTCTTTTCTACCACCTCTGCCCAATGAGTTAGTTTCTTCGTCCTATCGTCCCCCACAATCAACAAATCAACCCCCTCTTGTCCAGGCAAGCGATTCGTTACAATAAGACATGTTAAATAATTCTTTACTGGACGCACATATTCTTCCCAAGCATTAGGCTTCACCACGGCAGTCTCTACCGCCACGTCAGTACGACTCGAGAAAAGCATTACAAGCGCTCTCGCATAAGGATGTTTGTTATTTGCTGAATAATAAATTTTATTATCGTAAGTCTCATTTTTGATAATCCCGATGCTTTCCAAGTTCAATAACTCACGTCTCACAGAATTAATCTGCTCGTCAATTACTCTTGTCATTTCGCGTACATAATAAGAACGCTCAGGATTACCAAAAAACAGGCTTAATAATTTTGTTCTTGTTTTTGATCCAAATAGTTTTTCTAGTGGAGTATTATTTTCTTTACTCATCTTACCTCTATTCTATCACAACATAATATTTTTGCACAAAAACCTTTCGGATTGAACAAATTAATTTAAAAAGTACTATTTAATTATTTTAAGCCCCAAGTCCTCAATGATTTTATCAACCACTGACCCTAAATTACACCATTTAATCTCAGGATTTCGTTTAAACCAAGTCATTTGTCTCTTAGCTAGATGATAGTCATCTAATGCACCTAGAGCTATTGCCTCTCCCTGGCTAATCTCTCCATTAATCATCTTCCATACAAACTGATAGACATTACTTCGCATCGATTGCAAACTCCAGTCATATCTATGAGCTAATCGTTTCGTCTCCTGCACTAATTCCGGATTCTCAAACATTTCCTGTTCACGCTGAATAATTCTTGTTCGCAGCTCTTCACTCTCCCATTTAATTCCGTAAACTAAGTATCCATCCCTCATCTTTTTTCTGTCTTTGCAGTCTTTTTTATTCTCACCAAATTGATAATCAAAAATCAACGCATCCACATATAAGCCAGTCCCTCCAACCACGATCGGATAATTCCCGCGAGAGCGAATCTCGTCAACCTTCCCCTCTGCATACCTTTTCCAGTCGTAGACCGTAAATCGCTCATCAGGCTCCACTAGGTCAAATCCGTAATGAACAATTTTTTTACACTCATCCCTATTTGGCTTTGCTGTTCCAATATCCATCCCCTTATAAATTGTTCTTGAATCTGCCGAAATAATTTCACCGCTAATTCTCTTCGCCAAATCAATTGCCGCACCTGTTTTCCCAGATGCGGTCGGCCCCACAATTACAATCACTGGTTTCTCTAGCATACCTATTTAATAGACCCAACTTTCGCTGAGCCTATATCCATTCTTAATCTAGATTCTTCAAGAAATCAACGATTTCTCTTAGCTCAATTGTTTTTTCCACGTCTTTCATGCGTAAGCTCACTGTTCTTGCTTCTTTATCTTTTGGACCCACAATCAAAACCACTGGTATCTTCATACTAGTTGCACGGCGAATCTTCTTACCAAGCGATTCATCTGATTTGTCAACTGTAAATCTTAGATCATTATGCTTCAATGGCTTCTCAAGCACTACTTCACTTAAAATCTTTTCAATCTCAGAAACGTAGTCTAATACTTCATCATTTACCGTTACAATCCTTAGTTGTTCAGGTGCGCACCAGAATGGGAACCAGCCACCAGTATGCTCAATAAATACCGACAAGAAGCGTTCAATTGAGCCCAAAGTTGCGTGGTGTACCATCACAGGACGCTCTTTTTCACCTTTCTCATTCACAAAAGTCAAATCAAACCGCTCCGGCTGCACAAAGTCAAGCTGAATCGTCGCCACCTGATGTTCACGGCCAATTGCATCCTCAGCCATAAAGTCGATTTTTGGACCATAAAATGCGGCTTCACCCTCAGCCTCAAAGAAATCAAGATTATTATCAATTGCTGCATTCTTAATCTGTCTCTGAGCCATCTCCCAAAGTTCAGTATCGCCAAGATATTTATCTTCATCTGAGCGGTAAGACAATCTAGCGCGGAGTTTGCTCATTCCAACAGTTGTATATAGTTCGCGTACGATACCTACCAAATTCTTAATCTCAGCCTCGATCTGATTCTTACGACAAAATACGTGCGTATCATCTTGAGTTAAAGATCTCACACGAGACAAACCGCCAAGTTCACCAGACTTCTCATCACGATAATCTGTTGTCGCCTCCATATAGCGTACTGGCATTTCCTTGTAGGTCCTTGGCCTTGAAGCAAAAATCTGTGCATGATGTGGACAATTCATTGGTTTTAAAGCAAATTCCTCACCATTAACCTGCGAGTGGACCATAAATAATTCAGCCCCAAATTTTGCATAATGTCCAGAAGCCTTGTAAAGGTCAACTTTTGTAATATGTGGCGTCCACACCTTTTCAAATCCTGAACGTCCACGTAAGGATAATGAATAATTAGACATCATTTCCCGGAGCATCGTACCTCTAGGTGAAAACAGTGGCAATCCAGCCCCCACTAAATCCGAAAAACAGAATAAGTCTAGTTCCTTACCAAGTTTTCTATGGTCACGCGCACGAGCCTCCTCAAGTCTATTGAGATAAGTTTTTAATTCTTCCTCAGTCTCAAATGCCACACCATAAATACGAGTTAACATCGCTTTCTTCTCGTCACCACGCCAGTAAGCTCCTGCCACCCTCATCAACTTAAAAGCACCAATCTCTTTTGCACCCCCCACGTGTGGCCCTTTACATAAATCCGTAAAACCGCCTAGTTGATAGAAAGATATCACTTCACCTTCCGGTAGTTCTTCAATTAATTCAACCTTATACTCTTGTCCGTTCTCTTTTGCCCAGGCAAGCGCAGCTTCACGATCCTTCTCAGAATATTGCATCTCAAATCCTCTTGCAATAATTCCTCTCATCTTCTTCTCAATTTTTGGCAAATCTGCGTCAGAAATTTTGACTGCCTCACCGTCGCTGCCTTTTACCTTAGAAAGATCAACATCATAATAAAAACCATCTTTAATTGCAGGTCCAACACCAAATTCAATTCCAGGATACATTTCTGTCAGAGCAGCCGCCATCACATGACTCAATGTATGTCGCATGCGTTCCACGTGTTGCGTCTCTAAATTCTCTGTACTACTCATGACATTTCCTTTTCTTATTTAACTCTTTTATTCTATCACATTTTATGGTAAACTTATCAAAACTAGGGTCGCTAACTCAGCTGGCTAGAGTGTCTCCTTTACACGGAGGAAGTCGGGGGTTCGAATCCCTCGCGACCCACCATTAGTAAATAAAAAACACCGTCAGGTGCTTTTTTAATGTAAAAGACTATTTTATTTATTCTTGACAACCTTTTTTGTCACATCAAATTTTTCCATATAGTTTCCCGTCATAAGGCGAGTCTGTGAATAAAATGCCGTAAAAGATTGATAAACAATTGCTACTACTGGCATTAAAATCCACTGCAAAATCATCACAATCTTTGGTTTCCTTATATTCTTCGGCCTTGGCGGCAACATCTTTAAAGAAAATAGAATAGTTGTCATTAAGCCGACAGATGCAAAAATCTGGATTAAGCTAATCGTATTTGGTAAATTAAATGCTAGTAAATCTTTTGATCTAGCATTGAGTAATTTTGGTACCCAGCCACCAAATGCCACCATTGGTGAAATTGCAGCCAGTGTCACATGCCCCTCAAGTAACCTCATAAATTTTGCAAACAAGGGCATAAATGACATCTTCCCGATACTCTTGCGATCCTTCGAAAATAGCCTCACGCCAACATAAGCTACATCAGATGCTCCATAATCCCAGCGGCGTAGTTGAATAAACTGCGCCTTCAAAGTCTTCAGGAATGTCTCTTCCATAACTGCATCCTGATAAATCGCCACATGGATTGGCAACACCTCATAGTCTCCATGGAAATAAAATAGTGAGCGCCAATACTGATGACCATCCTCCACAATTGTCTTTTTACTCCAGAAGCCCATCTGAGAAAGCGCCAGAAGCGGCTGTGAGTGTGAGGCAAAGTTCTTCAGAGTATGTGAACGCATCGAAGAAATAATATTAAAAAATGAGTTCGAAATCGCAATAATTCGCATTGGGGCCGGCGCATCCCAGATATTATTTGTAAATAGCGATACTGGCTGATAACTAAGTTTCTGTCTATTTGGATGAACAATAAACTGATAAGCTACATAATCAAGATACCATTTAGACATCTTATTATCCGAATCAAGTGAAGTTACAATCACATTCTCAATCGGAATTTTCGCTTTCTTCACATAATTCACCAGTTCTCCAGCCGCATAATTTAAATTTGGCCCCTTCCCTTGAATCTCATCTTTAAGGTCTTTTGGGTGCATTACTGGAATAAATTGACAAAAATCGTCCTTAAACTTCTCCGCCAAGATTTTTGCATTCTCACGCATCGCCTCTCCACCTCTTTCCTCATATCCGAACACAAAAATTGTTCGCTCATTTGGAAAGCTGCTTTTCTTAACCGCCTCCACGGTAGGAATCAATGTATCTAATCCCTCATTATAGGCCACCATTATCACCGCATGATAAATCTCGTTTGGTTTTGGAAAAACAATTTTCGGAGTTTTCCCATTGTCATCAAGCTCCTTCTCTGAAATCACCAAGTCCTTACCTACTGATATCATCTTCAAGTTCTCAACATGCTCATCAAACTCAAACTCACGACTTTTTACAAGCATCAATTTTTCATAACTTCCATGTGGATCTTCTAAATCCGCAAGCCTCTTATGCCAATCGACCTTGTCTGCTCGCTTTGTCGCGTTATACCCTTGAACAGTACGATAAACTACACCAACCGCCTTCACTAAAGTCGTCGCAATAATCAAAAGAAGATAGTAAGACCCCACAATCGGGCTAATAAAAGACAGTACAAACAATAATAAGATCATTGTATAAGATAGTGCACCTGGCAAAATCTCCAACATTCGATATTTCCGTGTCCTTTTTCCCAGCGGAATTTCCAAGTCTGCCCAGTCAGAACGCTTCGTTTCTATGGTTCCAGGCTCCTTATTCTTTTTTATTTTCATATTCTCTTGCTCAAACAAAAATTAAAACTAATCTGAATACTCTAGATTACCCCTCACCAAGTAATCTCCATAACGTTAATATCGAAAGTAAAATTAATGCAATTGTGGCCGCCACAAACACATTGGCCACCTTCTCACCTTTTTTACGATAAATCCTTAAAGCCACAATATTATGCAAAACACCAAAAATCAAAGCAAACAACGGATATACTAACATTGCCTGCCAAGAGCCATCATGATATCCGCCAGAATTTGACATTGAAGACCATTCACCACCCTGATATCGTCCGATATCGCCATAACTTACTTTTACAACGGACGCATTAGGATGTAGATTTGCCAAAGAATAAATAAATAAAATCATCGAAAAAACCAACATCACTATCATTAAAGTAAAAAGCGTGCGATGCTTAGAATAAACTTCTCTGAGGTCTTTTCGCAGATCCTTCATCTTTTCTATTATATCATTTTTCCAGTTCAACAACCACTTTTAGTGTCACTACTGCTCAAGTAGTTTACAGATCAAATCTATCAAAAGCTCTTCTTCGCTAAACTCACTCTCAGAAATTAAAAGCACTAAAGCTGTCAACGCCCTATCTGAGATCCTTGTCTCCCCCATGCTACTAAGCTGAAGCTGATTCATTGCTAGATATACCACAAATAATAATCCACCAATCTGTTGATTACCTCTCTTAAATGGCTCACGTTTTACAACATTATATAAAATCTTGGCAGCTTTTTTCGCCACCGTGTCTGAAGCCTCATATCTATCTCGCAGCCACTTTGCCACCTCTTCAAAGTCATTTTTATCATCCATTAAGGCGCCAAAATCATCCGTCTCCCCCATCTTTTCCCGTAAATCAATTACCAAATTTTCAATTTCCACGCCCGAAAGCTCGTGTCTTGAGCGCTTATTGCTGGTCAATAAAAATTGACCATTCAAAAATTCACTGATTGTCTGAAAACTTTTCGTATATTTCGCCATCACCTCAATTACGCCGCTCGCTTCCCCACCAGACAGCTCATTTTGCGAAATCACTCGTTCAATAATTGCCATTGCCCCCTTAATCTCGTTCAGCCTTTTTACTGCTTCCACATCCGTTGATTGAGCCAATTGTGTCTTGTTTACAACTACTCCGTGCGTAATGTATTCCTTCAAAATCTTATTCGACCACACACGAAATTTTGTCGCCTTCACCGAGCTCACCCGGTATCCAACCGAAATAATTGCATCCAAATTATAACGTTTAACCTCACGTTTCACCTGCCTCTCCCCTTCGGTACGTATCTCATTTCGCTTCTGACAGGTTTTTTCTTCCTCCAACTCTTCCTCGCGATATATATTCTTCAAATGCCTTGAGATTACCGTTTTATCCACGTCAAAAAGCTGTGCAATCTGCGTTTGAGTCGCCCATAATGTTTCTGATTCAACATCTATATCAAAAACTATCCCACCCTCTGGCGCCTGATAGATTCCTAACTTATAGTTCACCCCAGTTTTCTCCAACTGAAACATCAGCCTTCAAGCGAATTGGAAGTTCTGGTGCCACCCCCTCCATAATTTCTACCAATCCTTTAGCTACTTCATCCCGTACTTCATTGTCACATTCAATAATCAATGAATCGTGAATCTGGAGCACCAAGTCCGCTCGCCCCATAAATTTAGTACTCAACATTTTATCTACTTGGATCATCGCGCGTTTCATCAAATCTGCCTCTGTACCCTGAATCGGCATATTCTGTGCAGCTCGCTCCGCCGCCGTTCTCACAATATAGTTTGCAGATTTCACGTCTGGCGTTGGTCGTTTTCTACCAAAGAATGTCTCAACATAACCTAGATTACGTGCCTGTTCTAAAGTTCTATCAAGATAATTCTTAATCGGCTGTCGTACCTTAAAATAATCATCAATAAACTGCTTCGCTTCCATGAAGCTCATATCTGCCGCATCCGACAAACCTTTTGGACTCATCCCATACATCACACCAAAGTTAATAATCTTGGCGGCACGACGTTGCGACTTAGTCACCTGCTCCATCGGAATATTGAATACTTCCGCAGCGGTCTTAGTATGAATATCCACATTTTCAGAAAAGGCTTTAATTAATTTCTCATCACCAGCAAGCACTGCCGCTAACCTCAGCTCGAACTGTGCATAATCTGCAGAAACCAGAGTTCTTCCTTCTCTTGCCACAAAACCAGTCCGGATACGTTTTCCATCCTCTGATCTTACTGGTATATTTTGCAAGTTAGGATTTACACTTGAAAGTCGACCAGTAGCCGTTACATCTTGAGTAAAAGTCGTATGAATTCGTCCGTCTCCTTCAACCAGATCCGGTAACGGTAGTACATAAGTAGATAATAGTTTTGAATCCTCACGATAGTCCTTGATTAATTCGATCACCGGATGAGCCCCCTCCAATTTCTCAAGCTCGCTCGCCCCCGTCGAAAAACCACGAGACGTCTTCTTTATCCCCTTGGTTGGTAAGTTCAAATCCTCAAATAGAACTTTAGACAACTGTATCGGAGAGTTCACATTAAAGCAGACTCCGGTTGCTGAATAAATTTTTTGTTCAAGCTCACTAACTCTCTCTGTAAATTCCCTCTTTAACTCAGCAAAGTATTCTAGATCTATTTTTACTCCACATTTTTCCATCTTATAGAGTACCGGAATTAATGGTAAATCAAATTTATTTAAGATATCCATTAATTTTGGCTGCCCGTGAAGCTCAGACATTACTTTTGCATACTCAATCTTCTCTGCATCATCATATTCCCCACTAAGTGCCCGCTCACAAGTCTCATCTGCAAGCAACGAGACTTGCTTCGGCTCGGCCTCTATTCGTCTTAGTGGATTAATAAGAAACTCTGCCTGTTTTATGTCAAAAAAATCTCTCTTGTCTAGTAGAATCGCCTCGGCTAGCTCTTCTGAAGCATGCATTTTTTCCTTAATATCCGCCATCACTACCATCTTATCCGGGATTGGATATTCCAAGACAATATTCTCATCCTCCAAAACTTCAGGATCCGCTAATCTTTCTTTATTTTCAAATTCAGCCCTAAATTTCCTAATCAATGAATTGAACTCAAGCTTCTTTAAAGCCGCCACGATTCTGTCCTGGTCAATCACTAACTCCGAAATTTTATCTAAATCAACCGGCGCATCCGTCATAATCTTAGCAAGCCGATATGACATTAAGGCAGAATCCTTCCCCTCAACTAATTTCTTCTGAGTTGATCCCGTAATTTCTTCGATATGATCATAAATCCCCTGGATATCGCCATACTGATTTAAGAGCTTCACGGCCGTCTTTTCACCAATCCCTGGCACACCTGGAATATTATCCGAATTATCACCTTTTAATGCCTTCAGGTCTAAAAATTGACTCTTTAAAATACCATATTTTTCTTCAATCGCTTGAATATCCATTTCTTCAATATTAGAAAACCCCTTCAGTAGACGATACATTTTAGTATTTTCATCTACAATCTGCAACATATCTAAATCTGAAGATACAATATAAGTCATATAGTCATGTTTTTCGTCTGCCTGTCTAGCTAGCGTACCAATAATATCGTCCGCCTCATATTCATCGGCTTCCAAAAAATCCCAACCTAGTGCTAGAATCAACTCCTTCAAATATGGAATCTGTGCATAAAAATCTTCTGGTGGTTTTACTCTTCCTGCCTTATATTCCGGATATATCGCGAGACGTTTAGCTGTTGAAGTATGGGCTTTATCCCATGCGACTACCACCTTATTTGGCTTCAGCTTCTTGACGATCTCCATCGCAATTGTCGCAAAACCATAAACACCAGACGTCGGCACCCCTTCTGCCGTCGATAAATTCCCCATCGCATAATACCCACGGTAAAATACACTCTTACCATCGATGATTACTAGTGTTTTCATTCGCGCACCTCGCCTTCACACCTAACCTATTTAAAACTCAATTCTTTGCAAAATCTTGTCCACATCATCATGTAGCTTAGCCACAGAATCATCATTAAGCACATAGTGATCAGCCATCGCAATTGGTCCACCTTTCTCAAGGTTCTCGATTTCTGAACGATCACGTTCTTGAATTTCTTTAGTATTAAATGGCCTTTCAGGACGCTTACCAACCCTAAAGTGCCTCAATGCCTTTGGTACCACCACAGCTAAAACAGTTAGCTGTCCAGGAAATTCTTTTTTCAATGCCTTATATTCTGTCCAAGAATAAAGTCCGTCGAGCACAATTCTCTTCTGTCCAGCACCAATCAACCCACGAGTCTCCTCGATCACTTGTTTTACTACCCAGTCTTTTCCCTCTGTCTCCCGTATCATCTCACGGAACTTCTTCTCACTCTCACCATCCGCCGTTCTTTCAATTCCTCTGCGATCCATTTCCTTATAGATCATTCCACCAAAATAAACCTTCGGATATCCTTTTTCAGTCAAGTAGTCTACTACAACCGACTTACCGGAACCGCTCATCCCCACAATTGCTAATATCTTAATATCACCTTCGTTCATTTTATCCTTTCACTATGTATCTTACCTTATTTTACCCCATTTGACTATTTAGCCCTAAAAAGCAACTCATTTTAGACTATCTGTCTTGAAAATTCCTTAAAAAACTTAACAAAATCTGCCCTGTCTTCAACCTGTCGCATGTATACCAAAATTAAACGACCATCCCCGTCTCTTAATTTCTCATCCGTCTCTCCATTGATCACAAAAGTTGTTCGATTTTTTGAACTTAAATATGTAACCAAATTTTCTACCAAGTTATCGCCCTTATCATAAATCTGGAACATATCTGAAAACCAACTATATTTTGCCTTCAAAATATTCTCTTTCGAAAAAACATAAATATCTGAAAAGCCCGTCAAATCCGCATTCACTTGAATAATCATTATTCTCATCGTCTGCCAATTATAGGCGATCAACAAATTTGTATAAACTGTAGTGTTAATCTGTCTCTCATACACCCCATCATATCCCACATATTCTTCTTTATCCTTCAATACATCTTGGTGATATCCGACAAGTAGCTTATACCCTTCCGGCGCAATCATTTGTTCTGCAATATGCACTCCATTTTTATCGATTACCTCCCGATTCGCCGCCGATAAATTATACTGTTCTACTGCTGCCAAAAAAATTCTCACCATCCTCTCTCGATTCTCTCGGAGCCAAGCAATATCCCAACTCTTCTCCCGATGAACAAAAAAATTACGAATTTTATTCAAAATCCCCTCTTTTCCTGCCTCAATACCAAGTTGTACCATTACTTATAATCATATCATGTCTTATTTAAAACAGAACTTGCTATAATAAGGCTATGATTTATGATATTGCAATTATTGGTGCCGGGGCTGCCGGCATGACCGCCGCGCTCTACGCTCTCCGTGCCAACAAAACTGTTCTCCTACTCGAATCAACTACCTACGGTGGTCAAATTCTCCAATCCCCACTTGTTGAAAACTACCCAGCCCTTCCCAACATTTCAGGTGCTGACTTTTCAAATAATCTCTACACTCAGTTAAAGGCCCTTAACCAAAAAATCACCTATCAAACAGTACTAGATTTATCTAGACAAAATAACATCTATCAATTAACCACCAAGAATCAAATCTACCAGACTAAGACCGTTATTCTCGCCACTGGTACTATTAGTCGTAAACTTAATCTTCCAAACGAATCTAATCTCGTCGGTAAAGGTATCGCCTTTTGTGCGACCTGTGATGGTTCACTCTATAAGAATCAAGACGTTGCCGTCGTTGGTGGTGGTAGTTCAGCCGCCCTCTCAGCCTTATATCTCTCTGACCTATGTAAAAACGTCTTTCTCATTCATCGCTCCACTCATTTTCGCGCTGAGGAATTACTTCTTCAAAAACTTGAAACCCGTCAAAATATACACATTATCGCCGATAACGAAATTAAAGTTCTTCTTGAGCAGGATGGTCTTCTTTCTGGAATTAATCTCAAAAATCCTCTACAACAGTTTTACCATTTTAAAAACCAAGAAAAATCAGCTGATACCGATTCCGATATTATACCAAAACTCGATCCAATCGATTCTGCAGCGTATAGTTGTTACGATAAAGCTAATAACACTCTTTATGTCAAAGCTCTCTTTATCGAAATCGGTCGCATCTTCCCTAGTACATCACTTCTCCAGAACCTTATCGAGACACATAATCTAAAAACCGATGGAGCCGGCTTCGTCATCACTAATCATCGCTGCGAAACTAACCTACCAGGTTTTTATGCAGCTGGCGACTGTTGTTCAAAAGAAATCCGACAGCTCGTCACAGCTACCAGTGACGGCGCCATAGCCGCCACTTCAGCATTGGACTTCCTAAGCTAGCCCTAAAAAATATAGGACCAGCTTAGTAAATTTTAGAATATAAAGCTTGAATAAGACCATAAAAAATGGAGCCATTGACAGGGATCGAACCTGCGACCTGCTCGTTACGAATGAGCTGCTCTACCAACTGAGCTACAATGGCAACAATCAGATTATATCATAATTTTTATTCTACTCTAAGACATACGAGATATAACAACTCATAAGGTTCGCCCACCTCTCTGTTTTTTGTTATAATATATTTATTCAATCAGTTAATATATCTATTTTATGTCCCATAATTCTGTTAATCATAAACATAATCAAACCAAATCAAGCCCAAGCCTCTTCTTTTTGTATGATAAAAATTTTGCTCACCGTGGATTACATGGCACCTTTTTCCAAAATAACACAGAAACCTTTATCCCGGAAAACTCACTTGCTGCCTTTAAGAATGCCATTGACCATCATTTTGCTATCGAGCTCGATATTCACATTCTTTCAGATAAAAAAATTATTGTCTTCCACGACAGCAATACAAAGCGCCTCACTAAAAGCTCAATCAAGCTAAAGAAAAGTACTCTCGAAGATATTCAAAACCTTTCCCTGCAATCTGAGCAAACCACGGACGAGCACTGCATTCCAACCTTCAAAAAAGTTCTAGACCTCATTGCGGGAAAAACTCCTCTGATTGTCGAATTAAAATCTGAACCTTTCGTCAACTATAAAAATTTTTGCAAAAAGACCACTAGTCTTCTTCTTGAATATCAAAAAACTTACTCAGCTACAAACTTCGCTATTAAAAGTTTTGACCCCCGCATTGTACACTGGTTCAAAAAATACACCACCTTCCCAACCGGGCTACTCATTGCCAGCCGGCCCCGAATTTTAATCTATTTTGGATCGATTTTTCTCCGCTTCCCCCTCATTCATTGGCTCAAGCCAGATTTTCTCTCCGTTGATAAAAGAATTATTCAAAGAACCACCATCCAAAGAATTCGAAAATCTCATCCAGTCCTCTGCTGGACTATTCAGAGTGGCTCTGAACACAAATATTACCAAGATAAAGCCGATAATCTAATTTTTGAAAATAGCCATAAAAAACAAAATTAATACAGTAATCTAAGCCCCAATCCTTAATCTCAAATCCGATTCCCCCTGCATACAACAAAAAACAGCCCTAAAGCTGTATATGTGGCGGATCCGACGAGACTCGAACTCGCGACCTCTGCCGTGACAGGGCAGCGCTCTAACCAACTGAGCTACGAATCCACTACCAGTAGTATATATTATCACCTCTATTTTCGCAAGACTTTTCTGCCTTTTTTCTATTCTATGCTAAAATAATACTATTGCGAGTATCGTATAACGGCTATTATGTTTCCTTCCCAAGGAAGAGACGAGGGTCCGACTCCCTCTACTCGCACCAAGAAGATCCTAAAAAAGAGAACTCCTACAGTTCTCTTTTCTTATTCTAGTTTTATCCCAAAAATTTATTTTCTATTCTTCACTTAATTTAATAAATTCTTTCACGCCGCTCGACTCGCGTACTTGCTTCACTCGCTTATTGAATTCTGAAAACGGAACCTTAATTGAAGTATAATTCACCGATGACTCTGTTTTATTCACCAAAGTCACGAAATAATATCCATCCCCAGACGAAGACATTACGCGATCAGAAGTTTGGCCAGCAGCTAGCTCCATCGCAACTCCAGCCCGACCACCATCTACGTTCATTTTATCCACTAATCCACCGGTCTCTTCATAAAGCACTTTATCACCAAGCTCATCCGCAATAGCCTTCAAAGTCTTCCCCGCCTTCACCCCAGCTTGTACGGTCTCGGATATCCTTATTGCCTCATTATCAATCTGCTGTGAAACCTTCTCCTTCATCAAAGAAAGATATAGCATTCGACGATACTCTTTCATCGAAAGACCAAAATTATCTTCCAGGATTTTCTTAAAATTTTCCTCACTACGCTCCACTCCACCGATCCTACGGTGATTATCAAGCGCCTTATCAATCTCTTCTTTATTTACTGTTAAATGATATTCATTCGCAAGCTTCAAGGCATAAGCATAATTCTCTGCTTCTGTTAAGGCCATTCGCTTATAATGCGACTCCATCGATGAAGTATCTTTCTCATTCCCCAACTTTCCCTGCTGTTGCTCAATCGGCGTAATTGTACTCTTATAGATCATTAGATAATCTGAGTACCTAACTTGTTCATTCTCAATCGAAGCTACCGGTAATGGCACTAGCTGCGTTAAACGATATAGTACGGCATCCGTGCTCTGCCACTTATATAAGGCCACGTACAAGAAACCACTGATTAGCATCACTGCAACCAGTGAAATCACGATCGTTAATGTCACGATACGATACTTTGCATACTGCAATGGGTATTTAAACTTGCGCCCCTTAGAGAGCACCTCTTCACGTCTCTCCTCGATCTTTTCAAGTTCAGTTTTATTCCTAAATTCTTCAATCTCTTTTTGCTCTTTACGCTCTCTCAAGCGTTTTAAGATTGAATCTTTCTTTGCCTCCCCACCCTCTTTATTTTCATGTTTCTTCATTTTTCTCTCCACTTACTTTGTATTATCCGAGACGATATTTTGTAGTTTTTCATAGATTTCTGCCGGCTTCCCCACTGCCGAAATCACCAAATCGCCCACTCCCGTTTGAATCAAAATCGTTCCATACCCCATCACCCCACCAATCACCGAAGTAATTCCATAAGAAATGCTCTGAATCTTATCCAGTCCCAAATCCACCACAGTTTTCTTAAATAAACCTTTTTGTGAAATCTGTCTAATTCGCTGATTCGTCACGATATAAACCGAGAAATACCACATCATATAGGAATAAAAGAAGCCAATCAGCCCCACAAAGACGAAACCCAGAAAAATCCAAAACATCCTCACGTCACCTTTCCACAAAAAAAGCGGAATTAATCCCAAAAATGTCATTACGACCAGAAAAATAACTCCGGCTTTTGCAGTAGTAAAATGTCGACGAAAAATAAACTTTACGTCTTCCCCCTCACGCTGCCCATCAAATATTAGTTTTGTCATATAATTTCAATTTATGGTGACCCGGGCGGGGGTCGAACTCGCAACCTTCTCCTTAGGACGGAGCTGCTCTATCCATTGAGCTACCAGGCCAACACAAATCTATTATATCACACCAATATCTTGAGTTCTAGCGAGTATATTTCTCGTTCAAATCCTCATAATCATAGAGTTCAGCTTCTGTGAACCAAAGCTTCACCTCTTTTTCTGCCTCCTCAGGATTCCCAGAGGCATGTACTAGGTTTGGTACACCAATTTTCTTCGCATTTGAATAACCAAAGCTCATGTGTGAAAAATCGCCTCGAATTGTTCCCATCTCTGCAGACTTTGGCTCGGTTGGTCCAACGATCTTACGTACCAATGCCACCGCCTCAACCCCCTCAAGACACATCGCAATAATCGGGCCAGACATCATGTAATTTAAATTATACATAAACGTCTCCTCGCCACGGCGTGAAATTAGCTGACCAATATCCTCATAATGCTTCTTAAACAGGGCTTGATCTGGACTAACCATCTTCATACCTACAATTTTCAAGCCAACACGCTCAAATCTCTGGAGAATTTCCCCAACAATCCCTCGCTGAATTGAATCTGGCTTAAAAATCACCAGTGTCCTCTGTACGAAGTCGGCAAGATCGACCTCCTTATTTTTATTAGCAGGTTTATCTTGTGACATACATACTCCCTGAGCTATGCTCTTATCTTTTCCCGATTATATCACACCCTGTCAAATACTTTAATCACAGATAATTGCGTTGATCAGTTCCTTACAGCCACCAACTCGCTTATTATAATTCTTCTGATAAGTCTCTCGAATAAAGCTATACATTTCCTCAAATTTCACCGAAATATTTGCAAGATTCACCTGCTGCAATGGGAATTCCGTTACGACGTCCGGTCGTTTTTCTTTTTGAAAATCCGAGAAAGCCGCCTTCTTGGCATCCATATCGTTCTTCGCCTCCGCATAGTCCACCACTTCCGTTAACTCCGAAGTGTGATAAAACTTATACGCTGCCTTTGCTGCCTCAGTTTTTAATTCTACCCACCGATTTCCATACGCCACCAGTTTCTCGTTTCCAGACTCAATTAAAATCTTTGCAGCATCTTTAATATCTGCCTCACTCCACTCGAAGCCATTATGACTCTTATCCCCTGAAGCCTCCGTCAAAATCCAGCTATGCCAGATCGAGTACAAATTTAGAGTCTTTTCCATCTCCGCATTACCATTTTTGCTTTCATTCAATGCCACCTTGAAGGCTTCAAAACGACGGTTCACCTCAACATCCTTCAAGACACCGGCAGTATCCCCCATTTCCTCAATTAGCTGCTCGCTAATTCCCCGTCCAGCTTTTTTACATTCTTCAACATATCCTTGATAAATTTCCATTGACGTAAAAGTATTATCATTGTATTCAATTACTTTTTCGCAATTTGTATTACTACGAATTTTCTGCAACTCATTTTTTATCGACTTAGCCACACTATAGGTCTTCGAATAATCAGTCGCAAAAACCCCAGTTACCATAGCCACAAGCGATAAAGTAATAATTAAAATCAAGGATATCGAAGGAATAATCACCAAAAGTCTCCTTTGCTTCTTTGTCATTTGGCCGAATGAACGCTTGATTCTCTCTTTAAGCTTTGGTTTTACCGGTTTCTCTATTCTCTTTATTCCCGCGTTTGGTCCATATCCAGCCGGAAAACCATTCTCTGGTACCCCCTGCTCACTGCTCGCATCATATACGACACTACTTCCAGTCAAAGGTTCCACCACCATTTTCTCTGTTGGATTCATATTTATTTGTTGACTTGCCAATTTCTGGTCAAACTCCACCGTTTTAGCATTTCCAAAAACATGAAAAACCGAATCATCAGAATCAGCGTCCTGCGCCGTGGTCTTTTCCGGTGCTTTCATCTGCAATCCATTAGACTGAAGGTCAGTTGGTTGAAGGTTAGTCGACTGAAGATCACTAGGCTGAAAGCCAGTTGGTTGTAATCCAGCCGGCTGTGTCATTTCTGATTGCGAATTCGGGTTCTCCATATTATCCATAACCGTATTATAACATAATCTGTTATAATACCTCTTATGGATATCTCCGATTTAATTAGCGATTTTCTTGAATCTCTCGAAATTGAAAAAGGCCGTTCCACCAAGACCACCGAAAACTATGGCCTCTATCTGGCTCGCTTTTTAGATCTTATTACACAGGATTTCCCTGAAGGTGCTACTATCAAACCTGACGATCTAACCCCCGAAATCCTTCGCAAATTCCGCCTCCGTCTCAACCGCTTTGACGACAACCAAAATCACGAACGACTTTCCGCCTTAACCCAAAGCTACCACCTTATTGCACTGCGCGGCTTTCTAAAATATCTCGCTAAGCGCGGTATTAAATCCCTCGATCCCAGCCTGGTAGATCTCCCACGCGCTGCCAAAAAACAAGTGACTTTTCTCCATTTTGACGAAGTTTCTCGCCTACTTTCTGAAATCCCTACCGATACTGAAACCGGCCTCCGCGACCGCGCCATCATCGAACTACTCTTCTCTGGCGGACTTCGCGTTTCTGAACTCTGTAATCTTAACCGTGATTCCATCAACCTCGCACGCCGCGAATTTATGGTCCGTGGTAAAGGTAAAAAGGATCGCCCAATTTTCATCGATCAAACTACTGCCGAACACATTGAAGAGTATTTAAACGCCAGAACCGACACTCTTCCCGCCCTCTTTCTCAACAATTCATCTAATCAAAATATCCCAGATACCTCTGGTGACTTTCGTAGGCTTAGCCCAAGATCAATTGAACGCATCATCGGAAAATACACCAGACTTGCCGGTATCACTAAACACGTCACTCCCCATACTTTACGCCATAGTTTTGCCACCGATCTCCTCATGAACGGCGCTGACATCCGTTCTGTTCAGAGCCTACTCGGTCACGCCAATATTGCCACTACACAAATCTACACCCATATCACCGATCCACACCTCAAAGAAGTCCACGAAAAGTTTCATACTGAAACTAAAGAATAAATCACAATTCTCATACCGATACAATATACAGATATCGCAAAATTTCCTGAGACAAAAACAACACTATCCAAAACCCCAGTATCAAATACGGCCCAAATGCAATCTTCGTTTCTTTCTTCCTTAAAATCTTCCCCGCATTCAAGAATAAAGCCAGTAAATTTGCCACACAAAGTAAGGTCAGCGCCAACTCAAACCTACCAATGAACAGCACCATTGAAATAGTTAGGAGATAGTCTCCTCCACCCACTAATTTTTCCTTTGAAAATCTATATAGGACAAAATACAGTCCCGGTAAAATCAATAACCCTCCAAAGAGTCCCATTAAATCTCTTTTCAAGAAGGTTATTTGCTGCGAAAACACCAATTTACCACCTATTTTCGTGGCCCCCAAAACTCCTACCCCCTGTATGAAGCCAAGACTCGTCATTTCGTTCAACACAAAATATGCCATACCTAAAAATATCAATGTATATAAAATCCAGCTCGGTAAACTCTGCCATCTGAAGTCATGAACAAACAAAATCCAAAACAACACCGCGCTGGAAAGTAAAATTACAAGTCTCAAAATCACTACTGGATTGCATAATAGTTTCAGAGCCAGTTCATCTCGAACTCCAAACGTACCAGCCGCCCCGCCCGCACTCATCCCTTCCACGGTTTTTACACCACCAATCAACCCAAATAACCCAACCTGTTTTAAGACAAACCATAAAATTAAGCTGAAAATCACCCCCATCAAAATCTCTGAAAAAAGCTCTATTTTACCAATTTTCTTCTTACATTTTCGGCACGCCCCGCCTAAAAAAATCCATGACAAAATGGGGATCAGTTCAAACCACTCTAGTTTATGCCCACAAGAAAGACATTGCGACCTCTTTCCAAGCTCCTTCCCCTCAGACTTCAAAAACATTCGTTCCGCCTGACAACAGGCAAACGATCCGAATATCGCACCAAAACTAAAAAATACAACAAACAGTAACCACAACACTATCCGTATATTAGCATAAGCCCCTTGATTTTTCTATCGTTTTTGAGTATGATTTGGGTAAAGAAACACTCCTAAATTCCACAAAGAAAGGATAAAATGAGAAATCAAGATATTAAAAATAAAAAGGGTTTCACCATCATCGAGGTAGTGTTGGTCCTTGGTATTGCTGGCCTTATCTTCCTTATGGTCTTCATTGCCCTCCCAGCCCTCGCCCGTAACCGCCGTGATACCCAGCGCGTCTCCGACATCTCACGTCTCAGTACCGCCATCACCAATTATCAAAGTAACAACAGCGGTGCAATTCCATCCGACAAGTATGGTAACTATGTTTCTGGCCACGCCGAAGTCGACCAAAACATCACTCGTACTCTCAATCACCAATCTTGGGCTTACTTCTACGATTCTTACCTCTTGATTAGCGCCGAAGCAAAAGATAAATTCGTAGATCCAGATGGTGATCCATACTCACTCTCCATTTCCTCCTGCCGCGAAGCAACTTCCTACGATGCTTCCACTAAAATCTGCAATAACGGTCAGCGCTCAAAATCAACCTGGGCTGAACAATCCGAAGGTCGCCCAAATGGCATCGAAGATGTTACCGCTGGTAACCCATATGAACAAACTGGTTCCAAGGGCCACACCATCAGCATCATCACCAACGCCACCTGTGAAGGTGAAGACGCAGTTCATGCCTCTGGTTCACGTAAAGTTGCTATCCTCTACAAAAAAGAGGGTGGTGGTTCAATCTGCAACGCAATCTAATTATTGACACATCTCGATATAACCTCACAAAAAAAGACCCTTACGGGTTCTTTTTTTTAAAACTATAACAGCGAAAATATCAAATAGTTACATTAATCACCAGACCAAACATCTCCCGTCCCCTTACCTATATTAAAAGCAGCCTACCACTCAATTGGTGTCAAACCGTGCTCACCCAGATAATCATTTGCCTTCGAAAACGGTTTTGAACCAAAAAATCCCTGATAGGCAGAAAGTGGCGACGGGTGTGCTGATTCTAAAATCAGATGTTTCTTTCCATCGATCAAGCTCTTCTTTTCTCTTGCATCCCTTCCCCATAGAATAAACACCAAATGTTCTCGGTTTTTACTTAAATGCTCCACACAGTGCCTCGTAAAAATCTCCCAGCCTTTGCCTCGATGAGAACGCGCCAGATGCGCTTCCACAGTCAATACATTATTTAACAATAATACCCCTTGTTCAGCCCAAGACGTTAAATCTCCATTCCGACTATTTCGCTTCCCGACATCCGAATCAATTTCTTTGTAAATATTCACCAGACTCGGCGGCAGATATTCCCGACCATTCTTCACTGAAAAAGCCAAACCATCCGCTATTCCAGGTGTATGGTAAGGGTCTTGCCCTAAAATTACCACCTTAATTTTATTAAAATCAGTTGAAAAAGCCCGAAAGACCTGATCTTTTCTCGGAAAAATCTTCTTGTTCTCATATTCAAGGTGCAAAAACTTAGAAAGCTCCAAAAAATAATCTTGTCGAAATTCTTGCTCCAAAAAATCTTTCCAACTCGCGTGAAAGCTGCTCATTTTCGCTTCCGCCATCATCCTATATTAGCTTTAGTCGCTTCAACAGCCTCTCATGTACCTCAGTAATTGTCCCACTCGTATCTAAAGTATCAATCCCCATTTCTTTAGCAATCTTTAGGTAGGCACCATTAACCTTCTTCTGGAACTCAGAAGGCTCAGTTTTCAATACCTCCCCCACACGTCCCTGCTCCTTAGCCTGTGCTGCCAGTCTCTTTTGCCTTTCCTCATCTGAAAGCGTCAGAATCACCATTCTATCTGGCTTAAAATAATATTCAGGCATTATTTCCTTATGTAAACGCGCAATCAAAGTTCTCGACACACCCCCCGCATAACCTTCATAAATCAATGTAGATAACCAGTTACGTGTCAAAATCACTATTTCACCGCGCGATAGAGCTGGCTCCGCAATTTTTCGCCATTGCTCATAACGATTCACTAAAAACAGTAAAACTCTTGTTCGATGATTAATGTCCTGTTTTGTACGATAAGTTAATTTAGCAATCTCCGACACAAAAGGATCAGAAGATCCAGTCCCGGATTCAGAATAAGCTGTCACTGTCTCGCCTCGCTCTCGCAAAAAATCTGCCAAAAGCTTCGCCTGAGTGTCTTTTCCAGTCGCGTCCTGCCCCTCAATTACGATCAACATTTCTTCCCCGCTGCGTATTCCGCATAACATTTTGGACAAATTGCCCGATATTCTACTTCAGATGTTCCATCATCAATTAAGACGTCCGGTCCATCCGCCAAGAACTTTCCATTTAAAAATCTTGCATTCAGTGTAGCTTTTCTTCCACATTCACAAATCGTTTTAATTTCATCAATGTCATGCGCCATCTGCAAAAGTCTAGTTGCTCCTTCAAAGCCGCCATCCGTCAAACGGAAATTTAGCCTTAATCCATAAGCCATTACTGGAATATCTAAATCTGTTGTCACTTTCATCAGCTGATCGACCTGCTCACGCGTCAAAAACTGTGCCTCATCCACTAATACGCAAGAAATTTTTTTCTTCTTCTTTTTCTGTAACTTCTCGACAATCTCAAATAAATCATCCGTCTTCTCAAAACAGAAATCCGTCACTCGTTCTGGCCCGATCCTGGTTAAAAGCTTTTCGCCATTCTTTGTATCCGTCTTTGGTTTCATTACGCAGACCCGATGTCCACGCTCCTCATAGTTAAAAGCCACCTGCAAAAGTTGCATCGTTTTTCCGCAGCCCATCGCCCCGTATCTGAAATACAATTTCGCCACAACAGTCCTCCTAGTTTTTACTAGTTCTATAGTACCACAGTAATCAGTTTATCTACATATCTTCACTAAATTGTGAGTTATATAGTTCTGCATAAAAGCCATTTTGTTTTAGGAGTTCATCATGATTCCCCCGCTCAATGATATTGCCATCTCGCATCACTAGAATCATATCCGCCTCGCGAATCGTCGACAAACGATGTGCGATCACAAACGAAGTGCGCCCCCTGGTTAATTTCGAAAAAGCATCTTGGATCAACTGCTCAGTCCTCGTGTCAACATTAGAGGTCGCCTCATCCAAGATCATCATGGAAGGATTACTAATCACAGCACGTGTAATCGTCATTAATTGTTTTTCACCAGCTGAGATATTATCAGAATCCTCCGAAATCATCGTTTGGTAACCATCCGGTAGCGACTTAATAAAGTGATCAACTCCCACCAACTTTGCTGCCTTAAAGACATCCTCATCCGTGATTTTTCTTGCCCCATACTTCAAGTTCTCCATAATCGTCCCCGAAAACAGCCAGGTATCCTGGAGCACCATACCAAACAAGCCGCGTACCTCACTGCGCTTCATCTTCTTTGTATCTACCCCATCAATCAAAATTTCCCCCTCATTTGGATCAAAGAAACGCATCAGGAGATTCACAATCGTTGTTTTTCCTGCACCCGTCGGACCCACAATTGCCACTTGCATGCCAGGCTCAATCTTTACAGAAAAATGTTTAATAACAGGTTTTGTATTATATTTAAAACTTACATTATTAAATTCTACCGCACCCTTAAATCTATCACCTGCAATTGTAGGATATAAACTCTTGAAATCTTCCGCCGTTTCTTCCGGTTCCTCAAGAAAGTCAAAAATCCTTTCCGCTGCTGCCATAATCTGTTGGATTGTACTTGAAAGCTGGGCCACCTCGGTAATTGGCCTATTAAAACGGTTAAGATATTGAATAAACGCCTGAATTCCACCAATCGTGATCACCCCAGAAATTACATAGAATCCACCCAGTATACAAACCCCAGCATAGGCTAAATTCAAGAAAATGTGCGTTAAAGGAAAAGTTAGTGAGCTCAGATACTGTGCTCGCCAAGTCTCTTCATATAATTTCTTATTCACATCTTGAAAATCTCGAAGCGATTGTAAACCATGATTATTTGCTTTAATGATCAACTGGCCACTATAATTCTCTTCAATTTCCGAATTAAGTTGACCGAGAACTTCTCGTTCTGCCGCAAAATGTTTTCTTGCCTTACTTAAAATTTTTGCGATAAATACTGTCGAAATCGGTACTGCAATAATCGCAATTAAGGATAGCGTCACCGAAAGATAAAGCATGATCAATAAATAACCAACCAGCGATATTACACTAGTAATAATCTGAGTCATAGTCTCAGCTAGCGGACTCGCAATCGTATCCACGTCGTTGATCATCCTTGACATCACATCACCGTTTGGCGTTCGGTCAAAATATTCCATTGGTAATCTCTTGATTTTCGCCAAAATTTCTTCGCGTAACTTCTTCTCATATTTCACAGAGAGCATCGAAGTTACCACCCCCTGAATATATCCAACCACAGCAGATAATAAGAATAGTCCCGCTAAAATCATTGCCAAGAAATTAATCTCTCCCCAAGCAATTTCACCACTGTTTTTCAAAGACTCCGTTGCTGAAGTCGTCATCATTCCAAGAATCATTGGCCCAAATAACGACATCACAGTCGATACTAACGAAAGAATCGCAGCCACAATAATTTGCACTCGCCATTCCCTAAGTGATAGCCAAAAACGTTTTAATACTATCTTGAAGTTTCTTGGACCAGTTGTCACATTCCCTGCTCCTTTTTTACTACTATCCATTATTTTCTCCCCGCTTTCTCTTTACTAATCCTCAGTTCTCGTGCAATTTCATCATCAGATAACTGCGATTTCGCAATTTCAAGATAAACTTTACACTTATCTAGAAGTTCATAATGCGAACCCTTCCCCACAATTTTCCCCTTATCAAGCACAATAATCTGTTCCGCATCTCTAATTGTACTAATTCGCTGTGCCACAATTAACGTAACCGTATTTCGTGTTACGGCTTTCAACGCCTCTCTCAATTTACTATCAGTCTTCATATCAAGTGCCGAAAAAGCATCGTCAAAAATCAAAATCTCAGGCTCCTTTGCAAGCGCCCTAGCAATAGAGAGTCGCTGTCTTTGTCCTCCTGACACATTGGTTCCCCCTTCCGCAATTTTTGACTCATATTTTTCAGGCATTTTATTAATAAACTCAGCCGCCTGCGCAACCTTTGCCGCCTTCTTCATTGACTCAATCGACCCCTCATTCACACCAAACAAAATATTCGAGCGTACCGTTCCGGCAAATAAATATCCCTTCTGCGGCACATAGCCAATTCGCTTCATTAGTGTCGCTTCTGGATACTTTTTAATATCTACACCTGAAATCAAAATCTCACCCGCGGTCGCGTCAAAAAACCTTGGCACCAGATTAATCAACGTAGACTTACCTGAACCAGTTGATCCAATAAATGCTGTGGTTTTTCCCGCCTCTGCCTTAAACGAAATATTTTCTAGTACCTTTCCCTCTGATTTTCCATACCTAAAATCGACATGACGAAATTCCACGCTAGCTTCAACGGTTGGTTCTTCCGTCATCTCTTCTGAAAATTGGATTTCCGATTCAGTCATCAATACCTCATTAATACGCTTTGCAGAAACATTTGCACGCGGAATCATCACAAAGAGCATCGTCAAGAACAAAAACGACATAATTACCTGCGTTGCATACTGCATAAACGCCATCATCTTACCAAGATAACTAATATCCATACCAAGACGTGCTATCCCCACCCAAATCGCAAGAAGCGAAGTACCGTTAAAGATCAGAAGCATTACCGGTGTCTGTAATTGCATCACCTTCACAATTGAAAGATCGGTCTTAGTTAATTCATTATTTGCCTTCACAAACTTTTTTTCCTCAAAGTCCTCTTTATTCAAGGCACGAATTACCCTAATACCAGTCAAGTTTTCCCTTGTTAAAAGGTTAATTTTATCCATTAATTTTTGGAAAATCTCAAATTTCGGAATTGCAATTGAAATAATCACGATTGAAAAAACAAGCAAAATCGAAACTGCTAAGGCGATAATCCAAGTCATATCCGGCGCCACCACAAAAGCTTGCATGACTGCCCCCACCGCCATTAACGGTGCCCTTACCAACATCGATAGACACATCACCATCGTTTGCTGTACCTGAGAAATATCGTTAGTTGTACGCGTTACAAGCGAGGCCGTTGAAAAATGTTCCGTTTCAGCTATTGAAAAAGAAAGAACCTTAGCAAACACATCATGCTTCATGTCACGACTAATCGCCGCACTTACCTTAGCTGAAAAATACGAAGACACCAGAGTCCCCAGTGCCGATGCTACAGTAACGGCAAACATTAAGCCTCCAGTCCTAACAATGAAACTAGTGTCGTTTTTTACAATTCCGCTATTCACGATCTCGGCCATCATCGTTGGGAGCATCAATGCCCCATATACTTGCAAACCTACCGCGAGCACAATAGCAAAACACTGCCATACGTATGGCTTCATATACTTTAGCAATCTAAACATTCAGTCCTTTCCGTTTAATAATTCATTTTAAGGTAGTCTCAACTAAAAACCGCATTCCGCAAATATTTTTAGACAAAGATATAGACTAAAGAATTATAGATATTCTATCCCAATTTTTTCTTTTTATCAAACAAAGTCCTTGTTTTTACACCCGTAGAAAACGACAAAACAAGAAGACTAAAACATTTACTAGGACAATGGTTGAACCAGTTGGTGTAGCAAAATTATAAGAAACTATCATTCCGACTACAAAACAGATCAAGGAAATCACCGTTGAGAGAATCACTACTTTTTTAAATGTTTTTGCCACCTGCATTGCCGACATTGTTGGAAAAATAATTAAACTAGAAATCAATAATGCCCCCATCAGCCTCATACCGAGCACCACCACAATTGAACATAATACCGCAAAAACTATATTATAAAAATCCGTTTTTATCCCCACTGCCCTCGCAAAATCTTCATCAAAAGTCAACGCAAAAATTTTATTATAACAAAACAAGAACAACAATATAACCACTAATGAGAAAGCTACAGCCAGCATCAAATCACTTTCAGATATCGAAAGAATACTACCAAATAGGTAGTTATTAATATCCGTATTCACTCCCTTAGTGATCGAAATCACAAAAGTCCCCAACGCTAGAGCACCCGCCGAGACCATTGCTATCGCTGCATCAGGCTGCACCCTATTCTGTTCGTTTAAACGTAAAATTAAAAAGGACATCAAAATCACGATAGGTAAAGCAAATTCCAGTGGCGCAAAATTAAAAACCGTAGCCAACGCAAATGCCCCAAACCCCACGTGTGAGAGTCCATCTCCAATCATTGCATTACGACGTAAAACTAGAGAAGTCCCGATCAATGCTGCCGCTATTACAATAAAAAATCCTGCAATAAAACTTCTCAAAATGAAAGCTTGTCCAAACATTTCAAAAATATCAAACATGGTGAATTTTCTCCACATACGACTCCGTATCGCCAAAGAAATACTGTTCACCGTTCAGTGCCAAAATTTTCTTTCCAATTAGATTCTTATGATCCAAATCATGAGTCACCATCAGAATCGCCACCCCAGACTCATTTAATTTTATAAGTTTCTTATAAAGATCGTTCTTTGATTTAAAATCTAAATTATTCGAAGGCTCGTCCAGGATTAACATTTTCCTCGTTGCAGCAAGGCCCCTCGCTAATAAAACTTTTTGCCTTTGACCTCCTGATAAATCCGCAAAATGCCTCTTTGCTAAATTTGCAATCCCCAGCTGCTTCATGCATTTTTCAGCCATATCTTTTTCGGCCTTCTTATAAAATGGCCGAAAACCGATCTGGTTTAGAGTTCCCGATCGCACAATCTCCTCCACCGAAGCTGGGAAGTTTTTATCAATCTTATTTTCCTGCGGCATATATCCAATAAACTTTTGTTTCAACCCTGTGAAAATAATTTCACCCTTACTTGGCTTAATCTGCCCGAGTAGAGTCTTAATCAATGTCGACTTCCCTGCCCCATTTGGCCCCACGATACAGATAAAGTCCGCTGCAAAAATTTCAAAGCTTAAGTTTGAAAAAACTTTATGCCCCTCAAACTCCACTTGGAGTTTTTCAACGCTAACCAACGGCACTTTCTCTGTATCCATTTTTATTATCCTAGTCGTTTAAAGCCTGCTTCAAAACTTCAAAGTTTCGTTCCATCAAATCAACATAAGTTACTCCAAAACCAAAATCGCGTTCTGAAATATTATGTGCAGATTGAAATTCCAAAATCTTAGCCCCGGTTTCTTTTGCTACTGTTTCAGCTATCAGCCCATTTGATAGTTCAATCTTAAACACGGCTGGAATCTTATCTTCCTTCACTTTTTTCACGATAAAGCTTACAGTCTTTGTGTTTGCCTCAGTTTGGTCTGAGCATCCAGGAAAGGCAGCATAATATTTTATACCGTAATCATCGACAAAATATCTTAGTGGAAAACGATCAGCTACGATGATTTCTTTACGCCTGGCATATTTCACCATATCAGCAATTTTTTTATCGGTTTCCTCGATCTTTGTCATATAGCTTTTTCCGTTCTCAGTTAGCTTCGCTTCATCTTCACGGTCAAAAGTTATCATTTCCTTCATGATCTTCTCGGTAATCACCTTAGCATTCTTCAAGCTTGTCCAAACATGCTCATCTACTTCCGCCTCATCGTCGCCTTTATGTTCATGTTTGTGCTCACCATGCTCGTGATCGTGCTCATGGTCATGGTTATGGTTATGGTCATGATCATGTCCCTTATGCTCGTCTTCATGGTCATGTTCGTCATGATCATCATCTTCCATCCCCTCAACCAATTCCTCGTTCTTGGTCTTAACTAGATCAACTAGTCTCATGACCTTTGTCTTTTTTGGATCAATTTCGGAAATAATTTTCTTAACCCATTCATCAGAATCACCCCCGACATAAACAAACAAGTTACTATTTTTGATCGCCAAAATATCTTGAGGAGTCGGCTCAAAAGTATGTGACTCTGCTCCAGGCTTAAGTAGCATCTTTACATTTATATCTGTATTATTCCCAGCCACTGCCCTTGCAAAATCATAGCCCGGAAAACTCGTGCTGATCACTGAATATCTCTTTGTAACTTCTTTTTTCTTCGTTAGCTCAAGTAATTTAATCGAGCCGAACACTACGCCACAGAGCACACCTGCTGCTAGCGCAATTTTAATAGCTTTTTTCATCTCTCTCCTTTGAGTCAATTATTTATACATTAAAAGTAAAAAATTTCTGTATAAATAAATTACTCAATCATCAAGTTGATCTTTTAGGCTAACCTGTGTCCAATCCTTCCTCAGAAGCACTCTTCGGCCAGTATTCAAAATACGACAAAAACATTCCGCACAGACTCCTGGCAAAACAATCGCGCCATGAGTCTCGTCACACCTCGACTTGACTAATTCAGCCTTCCCACAGTGAGTGCATCTAATATAAGTATTCGGCATCCTAGCCCCTTGGCGGTTCACCCTCTGGCTCATTAAGCAATTTCTTTGATTTAATCTCATAGCGTTTACCATTTACTGGTGAAACATAATAATCTTCATTTAGAAGATTCACAAACATCGTCAAATCCTTATCATCCATCACAATAATCTTGCCGTCATCATCAGTCATTAAATCCAGCTTCATCTCATCCGCATAATCGACTAATTGCTCTTGTGACATCTGTTCCTGAATATCCATATCCTGCAATTTCTTCACGAGTGGCTTTTTATCCTGCAACAATGCATTCAAAGTCAATCCTTCAGCAAATGACAACTGATATTTTTCCTCAATCTCACGTGCCTTTGCCTCAGCCAACATCTGCGCCTTATAATCATACTGGAATAAAGCCTCAAATTTACTCTGGTTAAAAATAACCACATTTTCGTCGATAATCGCAACCTGATTATCATCAGGCATTTTCAAAGCCACCTCAGCACTAAATGGCTCAAAACTCTCACCATTCAACTCCCAAGACGACTTCGCACTCAAAGCTGACGATGCCGAAATAGCCTTAGCAATATAAAAAGTCTTCATCCCTTCTTCACCAGGATAAGTAAATTTTGCTAAAATCCCTTTTACTTTCTTAAACTGGTGCTCATTATCTGTGAAGTAATCAATATCTTTATATTCTTTTTCAACTAAACGAATTAAGCTTTCCGCCCTAATTACCTTATTTAAATCGGTACGATAAATTACTTTATTTTCGCCATCAGATTTTTCATATTCGCGACACTCAAGCCCCTTATCTGCCTCTTTAATTACAAAAGCAGCAGCCTCCCCCATGAACATCTGTTTCACAGAATTAGTTAACTTCTCTGAATAGCGAATTTTAAATGGTGTGTAATTCTTATTAAACAAGAAAAGTTCACAAGAAACGTTATTTTTCACCTCATCAATTTCGTTCGCCCACAAAAAGACATCAAAGTCACTAATCTTCTTAATTTCTGAATTTGTAATTGCCGTTCCTCCGTCGGTTTCCATAGTTCCTCTCTTTTTCTATCTAGTGTAGCACAAAATAATCCGACTCGGCCACTTCTACGCTAATTCAGCATAGGTTTCTTTTACTCGATTCATCTCCCTGAGTCCAAAATTGTTTAGTAAGCTCTCCAATTCCTGTTGTGCAAGTTGCACACTTTCTCCATCATCAAGCTCAACCTCAACCTTAACGAAATCCTCATTCAACGTATCAATTCGGTCAAGATAAACCACAGTCCTCTCATTTATTCTAACATCGGCACGACGTCTAGGCACTTCTGCCTGCAGCTCAAAGCCTAACTGTAATAAAATATTAGCTGCCTCAGCATAGTCCCTAACCTGTGTACTATGCACAATTGTCACACCAGGGTCCTCAATATGACGTTTGCAAACTAACTCGTATTTTGCAGGGCGATTAACGGCTCGCATCTCAATCACCAGATTCATTCTTGGATAATTTTGATGATTCTTGTAATTTTTAGGTACAAAAACCCTAGTATTCTGCCAGTACATTGGACCAAAATCAAAATCGAGGGATGAAAGCTTCCTCTCAAATTCATCACGATCTTTTATTTGAGTTTTATAAATAATTTTTCGCATTCTCCTTCTCCTCTATCCCTCTTTTTTATAAATTATGTATTCAATATCTGTGTTAATAATTAACTGAATACATTTTTTACTCAGTTGAAACTAGCTCCACGTCCACCCCAGGGGTCCCTTCATTTTCCCTAGCCTTATTTGCCCAAAAATCTGTCAATTCATTCATTTCAATCCCAGCATGTCCTTTCACCCAAATCAATTTTACTTGCGATTTTGAGTAAAGTTCGAACAATTCTTTTACCAGATTGAGGTTTTTAATTGGACCAGTTTTCTTCTTCCAGCCATTCTTTTCCCAGGTTGGCGCCCATTTTGTCAAAACATTAATCCAGAACTCAGAATCTGAATGAATTTCCCCCTCTTCTCCATTCAAAAACAGGAAGCCTGCTCGCATCGCTGCCCCCTCCATCCTAATATTTGTTGAATTATCTTCTCTTCCGAGTCGCACTGGCTTGCCATCACAAATCACCGCAAATCCCCCTGGTCCTGGATTTGGTGAAGCACTACCGTCCGTCCATAATTTCTTCATTTTTCTTCCTTACAAACTACTGCCTTGTACGTCATTCACAATGGCGTAAATTGGGAACAGTACAGCCATAATAATAAAGCCAACCATCACCGCCATCACCAGCATCAAAGCCGGCTCAATCATCGTCGAAATCGTGCGGATCTGCTCTTCAAGCTCGTCTTCATATACCTGTGCCGCCTTCCCCAACATCTCATCAATTTTACCAGATTCCTCACCGATTGAGGCCATCTGCGGCAAAAGTGGCAAAATATAATCTAGTCCTTTCAAAGAAGATGACAGTGGTTTACCCTGCTTCACCTTCTCGGCGACCTCAACAATCTCTTTCTCCAGCACTACGTTATTCATTGCCTCCCCCGAAATCGACAGCGTATCCTGAATCGACACGCCGGAAGACATTAAGTTCGCGGCCGTTCTAGCAAAGCGAGAGTTATAAAGTCGCCAGAACATCGTCTTAAAAATCGGTACATTCAGCTTAATTGTTGCAGCCCACTCAATCCCCACAGTTGTTTTTCTAAACTGCCAGATGAAGTAGAGCGCCACACCTAGCACAATTGTCACTAGCCACCAAAATGCAATTAAGAAATTCGAAAAATCCACCATCACCGATGTCATCCAAGGTAGAGGCTTCTTTAAATCCTTATATAGTGACTGCACCTGCGGCACAATCAAGAGAATCATGAATACTAAAACAAGTAAAATTACAATCAGAATAATTGCTGGATAAATAAGAGCACCACGAATTTTGGTGATCATCGCATGATCCTTTTCCTGCTGCGCTGCGAGACGCTTCAAAGACGAATCCAAACTACCAGAAGCTTCACCAGCCCTAAGTAATGCAATGTAGACCTTGTCAAATACTTCCGGATATTTCTCACAAGCCTGTGTCAAGGTCTTACCAGCTTCTACGTCGACTAAAATCGATTCCACCACCTTTTGCATTGGCTTACTTTCAGTCTGCTCGATTACAGTACGTAATGAGTTCGAAAGCGGCAAACCCGCCCCAATCAAAGTTGCAAATTGTCTAGTAAAGACAATTTTATCTTTCATTGTAATCTTATTTTGAAAACGCTGAAATAGCCCCATATCCGAGCTATCTTCTTCGATTCGATCCGGTGTCATCCCCTGCTCAATCAGGAGTTTTCCCGCCGTCCTTTCGTTCTCGGCCTGAATCACTCCCTTCGACATCTGGCCAGTCTTACTATCGCGTGCCTTATATAAAAATCGTTTCATTAAATCCCCTTCACCAATCGTTCAAATTCACGCATATCCACCGCATAGTCTCGCGCGTCGTCATAAGTCACCGTACCTTGCTGTACCAGTTTCGCCAAAGTTCGGTCCATCGTCTGCATTCCCTCATTCGCACCGGTTTGGATTGTCGTATCAAGTTGATGCGTCTTACCTTCACGAATAATTGAGCGTACTGCTGAGTTAGCAATCATGATTTCTGCGGCCACTACACGCCCACCACCAATGGCTGGGATTAGACGCTGCGAACAAACCGCCATCAAAATACCTGCAAGCTGTGAACGGATCTGCGGCTGCTGTTCGGCTGGGAAAACATCAATCATACGATCAATCGACTGTGCTGCAGAGTTAGTGTGAAGAGTAGCAAACACCAAGTGTCCAGTTTCCGCAATCGTAATTGCTGATGAAATCGTTTCAAGGTCGCGCATCTCACCAAGTAGTACCACATCTGGATCTTCACGCAGCGCCGACTTCAAGGCCCTCGAGAATGAAAAAGTATCATAGTGCACCTCACGCTGTGCCACTAGTGACCTTTTTGACTTATGAGTAAACTCAATCGGGTCCTCAATTGTCAAAATATGCATCGCTTTTTCAGTATTAATCTTATTAATGATTGCCGCCAAAGTCGTCGACTTACCAGAACCAGTCGGACCAGTCACCAGTACTAAGCCACGTGGATAATCTGCAAAACTTGAAATCACCTGAGGCATCCCCAACTCCTCAATCGTCGGCATTTTAGTTGGAATTAAACGAAAAGCTGCCGCTAAATTTCCCTTCTCATTAAAGGCATTCACACGAAAACGCGCAATTTCACCAAAAGAGAAAGAGTAATCAAATTCTTTATCTTTGGATAATACTTCACGCTGCATTGAATCGAGCGTTGAAAAAATCAACTTATCAACCGCATCACTATTTAGGACCGGTGTATTTGGAATTGGAGTTAGGGCGCCATCAATCCTTAAAATTGGAGGTAAGCCAACCTGAATATGTAGATCAGAGGCATTTCGCCTAATACATTCCTCAAGCAAGGTTTCGATTTTCACAGAGGTAGGCAAAGCTGTTGGCGTTGAAGCCGCTGCCGCTTGCTGTGCTGCCGTCGTCTTCACCGAAGTCTGCCCAGGCATCATCGGCGCTGCCGCCATTGGAGCACCCTGTGCGCCCGGCATCGTTGTAATATTTGCTTGTGGCTGTGTATTTCCCTGCATGTGTTTCCTCTCTCCTGCTATTTTAGCATAACCTTTATCAGTTTTATATATTAAGTCAAGTCCGAAGCTACTCGATTCACCTCACTTACGGTCGTAATCCCAGTCAAGGCCTTCATCATTCCATCTTGACGCATCGTTAAAGTCCCCTTTGTTCGCGCCAATTTCATAATCTCGCTCGAAGTCGCCCGTTTTGTAATCATTTTCTGAATATCATCATCCACTTCAATCGTCTCATAAAGACCGGCCCGGCCCTTATAACCGCCTGGTGTTTCCCGATCATCAATCCCGCGCACCAGAGTATATCCATTCGGATTGACTACCGGCAACCCCGTGTATCCCAAATCTTCAGACACCATCGCCACCTGCTGTTGATTTTGTGGCAAAATATTCCCCACCAAATCATTAATCTGTTTGGTCTCCATTTCATTTGAATGAACCGCCTCGCGTTTTGGCGCCACTCGTCGCACCAATCTCTGACCAATCACCGTATTCAATGTTGAAGCTAAAAGATATGGCTCAATCCCCATATCAAGAAGCCTTGGTAAAATACCAGCCGCTGAGTTAGTATGTAATGTCGAAAATACCAAATGTCCAGTTAAGGCCGCCTGCACCGCCAAATTTGCAGTCTCTGCATCACGAATCTCCCCAACCATCACTACATCCGGGTCCTGACGCAAAATACTTCTAAGCCCCGCCGCAAAAGTTAGGCCAGCATCCACATTCACCTGAATCTGGTTTACCCCATCCATCTTATACTCAACAGGATCTTCCAAAGTCACAATATTAATTCCATCTGATTTAATTCGACGAATCAAAGAATAAAGTGTCGTCGACTTACCAGAACCAGTTGGTCCCGAAGTCAGAATCATTCCGTTCGGCTTCGCCAAACCTCGCTCTACCATCTTAAGCGCATGCCCAGTCATTCCCATCTGTTCAATATCAAGCGTCGTCCCACTTTTATCCAAAATACGGATCACCACCTGCTCGCCCCAAATCACTGGCGAAATCGCAATACGTAGATCAATCTCCTTATTGTCTACCAAAACGGTAAACTGACCGTCCTGTGGGATACGGTGTTCATCAATTTTTAGGTTCGACAGGATCTTTACGCGCGACACCAAAGCTGGCTCAATCGTCTTTGGCAGCTCCATGACTTTCCTCAGCACCCCGTCCACCCGGCAACGCACCACCAGACTTTTTTCTAGTGGCTCAATATGAATATCCGAGGCCTTTGATTTAGCTGCAAAAGTTAGAATTGTTGACAGTGCTTTTGAAATTGGTGAATCCTGTGTGATAATTTTCACGTCCGCACTATGCGAAACTTCACTTTCCTCACTTGTCTTGACTGCTCGCTCTACCGCCGTAAAATCACCGCGATATTGCGCAATCGCCGACTTAATCCCCTCTTCCGAAGCCATCATAATCCGAATCGGCTTCTGGGTCAGCTGTGAAAGATAGTCCGTTTGCTGCACGTTCGACACATCCAGCATCGCCACATAAAGCTGTCCATTCTTCTCCCCTAGAGGCACCACCATCGTACGCGAAATCACATCAAGCGGCAAAAGCGCCAAAATTTCTGGATCAAACAATACATTTTTTAAGCTCACGTACGGCACGTTCATCACCACTGCAGTAGCGTGCGTTATCGTTTCCGCATCCGTAATTTTCCTAGCCGTCAAAGTTGCAAGAAGTGGCTGTTTGGTTTTTGCAACCTCCTCAACCACCTCTTGTACTTTCTCACGAGAAACCAACCCTTCCGAAATTAATAGGGCTACAACCTTTTCCTGTGCCTCATGAGTTAATAATGTCATCGTCCCACCTAATTATTCGTATTATTTGAAGTTCCTTCATTTTGACCGTTTGAAGTCGACTGGCCATTTGCATTACTTGAATCCGAGGCGCCTGTAGAATTAGTTGATTCACTACTTGAGTTTTTTGACTCCTCTCCTGCCTTCTCTTCAGCAGCCTTCTTCGCCTCATCCTCCGCCTTTTTCTTCTCTTCGTTCGCTTTTTCCTCTTCGGCGGCTTGTTCCGGCGTTGCCTTGCCACAAGCCACAAGCTCTGCTCGGTCCAAGATTCCATTCTGATCCACGTCTTCACACTGACCCACGTAAACCTCAACTGTAGGATTTATCGCGTCTTGGTTGAAAGTTTCAGGATCAGGTGCCACAACTTCAGTTGTAATTGGTGAAATCGTCTTGTGTTTTAGACTTAGCTCATCCGGATTACCCAGCAAAGCGTTGGAGGCAAAAAATGCAGCAACCATCCCAATCGAAGCAATAATGATGATCGTAAAGATGTCTGATTGTTTCATTTTATTCCTCCTTCTCCTTATTTCTTGGTTGAGTTATTTGTATTATTTGTGGTTTTTGTATTGTTTGTGGTATTTGTTTTTGATGCTCCGTTCTTACTCGTACCGCCCGAGCCACCAGTTTTCTTCTTTTCCTCTTTTGCAGTGACAACCTCTGTCTTTTCCTGGACTGAAGTCTCCGCACTGTAATATGCTACACCCTGTGCTAATAATTCAAGTTTTGAGCTACCATCACTTGCGTTGCTCCCCCACTTAATTTGTGCAGAATTAATACTAAAGGCACGGATTGAGCGCTCGATATTTGAAATAATCGACATCGTCTCCGCCTCGTTTCTCTTCACGGTCAATGCAATTGGAATCGTTGAAACACCTTTGATTTTACTCTGCTTATAATTGGTACCTGGCGATAATTGCTCAGGTTCAAAACCGGAAAGCAAGAAAATCTGATTTAGAGAGGCTAGTAAAGCTTCGTCATTTTTCTGTGCCGGCAAAGCATCTGGAATTACACGTAGCGCCGAACACATTTTCATCATTTTTAGGTTATATGATCGCTCGTCATCCGAAGTAGATTTTGAGTACGCTGCTGTAAAATCAACTCGCTTATGATTATCATCATAACACTGTTTCTGACTACTACGACCAACCGACTCGAGATCCGTATTGTTTGCCATATTTACCATAACGTTATAACGTAAAGTACCAGGAATAGTTGAAACATCAATCGACTGTGGATTACACTTTTCCAAATCCTTATCTGAAAAACTTCCATCTTTACTAGATGGCTTACAGATCCCTACGTTTTTAATCGCTAGGTTATAGTTTGCAATTGACTCATCACGCTTGCTAATTACTTTTGCGTTAAACCCCATATGCTTTAACAAATGGACCGACACCACAATACTTACACCAAGCACCAACGAGGCTCCTAGCACCGCCATCATCATCTGTTGCTGCAATTTACTAATTTTAAATCGCTTACCAACTGCCTTCGCTGCCATTATTTTTTACCCTCATTTCCTTTATTTATGTCGCCTGTCTGTTTTGTGCTCGTATTGATACATTCAGAGTCATCCGCACGACAATCTTTCGCTGCCGCCGCAAACATACCCTTAATCTGCTGATATGAATCGGTCACATTCTGACCAGTAGGCCCAATCGTCATCACATGTTTTGTGTTGTATGCGAAAATCACTGGGTCAACTGCAAGTACCGCAGTAAAACGTAGCACTAAGTTATTATTTGCATCACGTCCGTTTGATGAATCCGTAATCTGCGTCCCTTCAGGCACCATCTTACAGTTATTTTCCGCACTCCACTTAATAGAGCTACCCTCATTCGTTGAAGCTTCTTGACCACTATATTTAATACATTCACTTTCAAAATGTGGCACCCCAGAAATCTTCCCCTTCAAATCCATGCTTGGTTTGTAAACATAGTTTTTTACATTCTTAATCGTTGTAGTATCAGTCTCTACGCCATTTTCAGTTGTAGTTTTTGTTTCAGAACTAGACTTCAGATCATCGGCCACTCCATCTTCCGAAGTTTTCACTTCCGTGCCCTTACTCCAAATATCAAATTGTGGAGTACGCCAAATCTTTTCATCAGGCACTACAGTCTCTACCTTTGTCACTGTTTTCTTGGTAGCTTCTCCACCTTCCTTATCGCCAACTTGACCAATTTGACCATTGTTTAAATTCGTATTCGACACCGAAGAGTCGACCTTCTTATCGTCCGTAATTTTATTCTCCTCGGCCTGTGTCGTTGCATGATCATTTCGCCCCGGATCACAATCAGTCGTTCCACGCTTCCAAATCACATAGACATTACCATTATCAGATAATAAGTTGCCGTTCTCATCAGTTTCTCTAATACAACGTGTTGGGATCAGATCTCCACCCGCCGTCACAAAGCGACCAAAATCGTACTTCATCATATTCACAGATTTCTTGAACGACTCAAGCACGCGATAATCAATCTTTGGATCCTCACCAGCATTTGCCTGTCCATCAAAATTCAAAGTTGATGTCTCAAGATTAACGTTCAGTTCAGACATCGTTATCGTATCGGCGCCGGTTGGGAAAAGATTTTTAAGAATTGGGAAGACCCTGGAAAGGACTGGACGGTTCTTATTAATCTCAGACAACTTCTTTAATTGGTCCTGAATCGTCAAAAAATCTGGCAGTTCCTTATATGTTGTCACCTTATCACTCAACTTATTAATATGGTTCTCCTGCCCAGAAATCATAAGATCCTGTGTACCCTTGATGCCACCAAGTATCGCCACTGTCGAAACCGAAGCGATCGAGACCGCGATACAAATGAAAAACACTAAGTTACGCATTTTCTGCATTTTGATCATCTGCAGCTTCACGTCTGGGACTAAGTTAACTTCATACTTTCCAGTCTGCCCCGTCATCATCGTATTGTCATTTTTATCACCCTCAAAAAGACTCTTCACAAATGCTGGAATATCGGAAAAATTCATCGTCTTAAAATCAAATTTTTTCATTATTCATTACTCCTTTCCGCAAGTCCAATTGCCACCGCAAACTCCGATGCCACCGGCAAAAGCATTTGTTGTTGCGCTGGAGTCACCTTAACGTATTGCCATGGGTTGCCCTGTGTAGTCGCCACACCAGTTTGCATCTCAATATACTCAGCCATAAACGGGATAATTCCTGAAAAACCAGAGAGCACAATTCCACCGACTTGCGCCCCCACATAGCGGTTCTGGAAGAAACGCACCGACTTTGTCATCTCCATCGCAAAGCCCTCTAAAGTAGATTTCAAGGCCTCAAAAACTTTACCCTCAAGCTTATCTTGTGCTAAACCAAACTTTAAAATAAACTGTCGTGCCTGATCATCGCGCACCTTCAGAGAGTTTTCTACAGTTCTAACAAAACTCAGGAGTCCACCAGGAATCGAGCGCACCAATCTCGGAGATCCTTGATACATCACCACGAGGTCAGTCGAAGTCTCACCAAGATCAATAATCATCCTCGCATCCTGCACTCCAACTGGCGCCAAAGCTCTCACCATCGCAATCGGTTCTGGCTCCTGTGCAATCACATTAAGCCCCAACTGTTCCACGCTTTCCATTACCGACTCAGCATAGGCATTATCAGTTGAAGATAATAAAATTTCCGCCTTTTTTGCGTCATTAGGACTAATCCCCAGAACGGCAAAATCAATTTTCGCTTCGTCAACCGACATCGGAACATATTGGTCCGCCTCATATTTTACGGTCTGAGTTAATTCACGCTGTGGCGCATTGGGTACTTCAATGATCGCCGTGTAAGTCTTTCTCGCTGGCAAACCAATCGCAATATTTTTAGTTTTAATGCCAGCCTGTTCCCTTGCCCCCAAAATAATTTCACCGAGCTTCCTTTTTCCGGTCTCCGAATCATCTTTTGTAATTTTCTGATCAACTGGCACATAGGCAAACTTATCCAACGTCCACCCCTTCTCAGCATTACCAGAAAGCTGGATCATCCTGATCGAATTAGTACCAATATCCAACGCGAAGAAATCGCCCACTCCATGCAATAGACTCATACTATATATGATTATAGCACAAGCACTATAAAATCTGTAAAGACTTTTTCGTCTTTCTAAACTCTAGCGTCGAAACTTCTTCGAATCGCTCTAGTTCGCCTTCAGCCTGAATCTCAAAACAAACTGGTTGATCAAAAAAGAATTTTGAAACAGCAGCTTCTCTTCCGTTCACCCTTCCAAAAATCCCCCTGAACATAAATCCGCTCACCCCCAAAAAGGTACCTAGCCTTGCACTTCGCACTAGAAATCGATTCCCAAGATAGTACTCTCCACCCCTAAGAATTCTCGCCATTGTCGCACCATTCAAAGCAATTATATCCGATACCTCATCTAAAATAGCCTTTCTCTCAAAGGTCTTTTTCTCCAGAATCTTCCCCTCCTCGTCAAGCACTTCTATCCTAAATCTAAAGAATCGTTGTCTTTTTCGGTTTCTCAAAAACCACTTAAATAAAATCCACAGTGAGAATATCAAATTTTTCTTACGTCGCCTCAATCTCTCTCGATTTTTCTTTTCATTAAAAATCTTGGTTGATTCCGCTAACATTCCCGCCGTAAAATAACAAAGTGCATATCGAAAATGTTTCCCATTTACCAAGGCTTCCATTACATACGCTTTCTGATCGTGCGCCATCTGTAAAGTTCTCGCAATATCATTAAAATTACCATAAGGAATTGAATAGAACTTTACGTCCTTCTCCGAAGTAATCACCCCATTCACTCCAATCGAAGCCGTACCATCCCCACCAATTACCAGTACTATATCACCATCGTTCAAGCAGTCTGCCAGCTTCCTTGCATTATCGTCCACATCTGTCGGTTGCACTTCATATCGAAACACAGTTACATTTAAAACCAATTTCTCTTCAAATATAAATCGATTTAGTGGTCCCAAAATCTCACCTTCCGCCCGTTTCGCCTGGGTTGAACGTGGATTTAAAACTAATACCAGTCTCACTCGTTTGTCTTTTGATTCTTCCTGAAGTCTTTCAAAAAAATATTTAAGTTCAACAAAAAAGCGGTTACACCTCAGCTCTCGCCAAAAATCCTCACCGCTCTTCTTCATTTATATTAACCTATTCTAAAATTTAAGTGCTAAATCCTACTCCGCCGCCCAACTACCTACCAGCGTAAATTCCCCCAGGTAGCAAGAAGTTTGCGACCCCCCAGAACATTGCATAAACCACAAGCCCAATCACAATGTGAAAAATTCTCGTCTTCACTTTCATAATTACGGCAGGCTCATTTTTCGAAGTCATGTATAAATAACCACACCAAATAAAACCAACCGTTGCGGCTGCCCCAATTCCAAGGGTAAAGATATTAAGTACCATCCCGAGTACCGAAAAAATCCCTTCCTTAGCATCCCCTGCATTACATTGCAAAACTGAAGTTGGAACGCCTCCACATTCCTTTCCAGTAGGCGACGCCTCACCTTCCGCAAATACAGGATTCATCGTCAAAAGCGCACCAAACGAAGTCATAAAAAGCATCATGAATACCCCCAAATAAGCTTGTATCCGACTTAAAATCTTCTCTTTCATGACCTGATTATATCCTGTTTCCTCTTACCTTACTAAATATTATTAAAGTTTGCCAGCTTTCAATGTATATACTCGTGTAATTTCTTCGTATCTTTGTGTTTACGAAGTTTAGACAAAGCCTTTGCCTCAATCTGACGAATACGTTCCCTAGTCACCGCAAATTCCGCGCCCACTTCCTCGAGAGTATGTGGTCGTCCGCCGCCAATTCCAAAGCGTAACTTAATCACTTTTTGCTCACGCTCCGAGAGTGACCCGAGAATTTCGGCAATCTGCTCTTTTAGCATCTGCGCTGCCGCTGCGTCCTCAGGAGAGACTCTACCCTCATCCTCGATAAAATCACCAAGAACAGAATCCTCGTCTTCACCATCGTGACCAACTGCTGCATCAAGCGAAGCAATATCCTGCTTGATCTTCATCACGTAGTCGACTTTATCCGGCTCCATCCCCATTTCTTTAGCCACTTCTTCAGTGGTCGGCTCGCGATTCAATTCGTTTGTCAATTTTCGAGTCGCACGCAAAACTTTATTAATGGTTTCCACCATGTGCACAGGAATACGAATCGTCCTTGCCTGATCAGCAATTGCGCGAGTGATCGCCTGACGAATCCACCAAGTGGCATAAGTTGAAAACTTGAATCCTTTATCCGGATCAAATTTCTCAACGGCGCGTAAAAGACCAGTATTACCTTCCTGAATCAAATCCAGAAAATCAAGACCACGGCCAGAATAGCGTTTTGCAATCGATACCACTAGACGCATATTCGCCTCAACCATTTTATCTTTTGCTTTTTTCTCACCCTTCACGATGCGATAGGCAAGGTCGGTTTCTTCTTCATTTGAGAGCAGTGGAATTTTGCCGATTTCTCTGAGATAAAGCCTGACCGAGTCATCAGCAAACTGATCCACGTTTTCCGCAGTAATCTCAAGATCCTCATCCGAGAGTTCGTCATCCTCAGAAAGATCATCTAATCCTGGCTCTTGCGGCCCAAAATCAACCTCACGAGGAGCAAACAATTCTTCATCATCATTCATTTTATTATTCTCATCCACAATACTCTTTACCATCACATCAATTTATAACATAAACTGTCAAATATGACAAATACTCCTCAGTTTAAAGATCCTGATTATTTTATCCTGCACTAAATGGCACGATGTCTCATTAGATTGCGGAATAATCCGCGTACTCTATTTTTTGCCCCAGTCATAGTCAACATAAAGTTTACCCTCAAACTAGTCTTTTCAACGTTAAACCTCTTCGAATAATACTCTGTAAAACCAGACATCATCTGTTTCACCATATGATCCTGAAGCGATAATTCTTCCTTCTCCTCTTTTGAAGGGGCATCTTCGCCACGAGTCTGAAGTCGCTTATTAATCGCATCAACTTTTCTCTGAAGCTCAGTATAGACATAAGCACCCTCAAACTCTCTATCAGGCCCATTTAGCTCCCTAGCGCTACCTCTAAAGATATCATCGAGATTCAACTTGTTCATAGCCTGCCTAATCCTCTCGTTGTTTTCGTGTTGGATATCTTGCCCCTCAGGATTGAGATCTATGTCCGTCCTTGAAGATTCATAAATCAACTCCCCCTTCATAAAGTCTCTATATTTAGTAGCATTATCCTTATCATAAAAACCAAGAATATAATCTTTCGCCAAATCACCAGACAACACGTTAACCCTAACTACTTCTGCTGATTTGTCGATTTCATGGATTTCATGAGTGGGTACACTATCTACTTTATTGCCATTTTTACTCTTATTCATTTCTGCAGCAAGTTTCTTGTATTCTTCACTCTTTGTCGACTCGCTTAGTTTTGTCTCAGCATCATAATAGCTCTTTAGATTATCGCGCCCCTTAACCTTATCAAGGAAAACCTTAATCAAACCATCAATTACAGCTGTTCCGGTATTATATTCTTCTTCGGTTATTGTAGATGGAATATTTTCATAAAGCTTTGGATCATATGCCACACCTTTCATTTTGCTTTCATAATGTCCAGCCATCTGTGGGTTAAATTTCTTTAATAGCTGAAGGTGTGCGTTTCGAAGTTCTGCTCGCATATATGCATAGGTAACATCCTCACCAAACTTCTTAACAAGATCCTGCGTTCTTCCGATATTAATATCATTAATAACAGACTCAAATATATCAGCTCGTGCAAGTTTTTCTTCAAGACCTTTAGTCTTCTCCTTAACGTCATCAGGCAATTCTTTTATGTTCTTACATGCCCCTAATGTAAATTTTTCAGCAGCTTTTCGCTTCTTCTCATCACCCTCAAGCGCCACTCTCTGGCCTAAAAGTCCCATTGCAATTTTTGCAGAACGTTGAGAGAAAGAGTCCCCCTCGCCAAGACCTTCAAAATATTCGTTAAATATTTTTATTTTTTCATTAGCTCCCTCAGGATTTTTTAATTTATCTTTAGAACTATCATCGTTATTCTTACTTGAATTTCCAGACATCAGCATTCGCATATATTTAATTGGACTCATACCAACACCAGTAACCTCACCAACCTTCTTACCCGGATCAGTATTGGCATTCTTTTTTGCATCCACACTATCAATATTTACCGGTGCATTCTTTTTCGCATCCCCATTGTCTATATTTGCCGAATTATTCTGTTTTGCATTTTTCTGTTGTTCGGCAGCGGTCTTTTTTACCATACCATTGACCATAGAATCGACCTGATCAACAGGAACACCAAGTATCTTAGCGAGTTTTTCCTTTCTCGCCGCCGCCTTCTGTTTTTCCTCCTGATCTATCTGCACCGCTCTCTCGCGAATACGTTCTTCATCTGGTTTTGACACTAGACTATTCATTTTACGCTGATCAGTAATCAAAGCCTGTCTTTTATCTTCAAGCTTATCTAATTCCTGCTGCTGCGCTTCGGTCAAGCCCCTCACTCCGCCTTCAGCGAATTCTTTCCTTTTCTTTGCGATCTCTTCATCAATCTTTACGCGTTCATTCTCTAAATTATCATACTTATCATTTTCAGCCTTAATTTGCTCAGCTGCAACCACACCATAAGTTCCTACAGCAATATCCTTCATTGTCTCATTATTGGTTTCTTCAGCCTTTTGAACGATCGCATCAATAGAAGCCATTTTTGTCTTGTATAGGCCTTTATCAATTCTACCCTGATCGTAAAGAGATTGAATCGAGCTACGCATGCTATCATATCGTTTTGTATCAATTAACTTCTTGGTAGTTTCTTCTCTAATTGAATCAATCTTTGCCTCTGCAGTAGCCTTTATGCCGATATTTTCACCAATTGCCTTATTAATATTCGCAAGGAAGACCTTTTCTCCATGTTTCCTATCCTCCATAGACTCCTCTGGAGCAGCCTCTTTCGTTGGCACGAAGTCTTCATCCATTCCTTTTGACATCTTCTTGGCTTCATCACCAGACACGCGTACCTTACTCTGATTATTTTTCTCTCGAAAATATTTTTCTTCCTCATCCCGCAAGAAGTCAGCCATTGAACGGGATTCTTTCCCGGCATCTCTACTATCCATCAAGCCAAGCCCGACCATCTGTTTCAAAGCAGCTTCATTCTCTTCACGAATATAATCAAGAATATCCTTACGGTTATTCCTTCCATTATTTCCGAGATCCTTAGCTTCAATCTTTAAGCCTTTCTCTTCCGGCTTCTTCTCCTGATTCCCCTTATTCTCAACCACTGGCGCTGGATTACTCTCTGCAGCATTATTTTTATTACCAATTCTTTCCATTTTTCTATCCCTATCTTACAAGTATTGTCATATCTTTATTATCTTAAGCTAGGAAACTTTCCCTAAAGTTGATCAGTGCATTTTTTGTAATCGTCTCAGTATCTATACCAGACTCTCGCACAATACCCTCAATCAATTCCTCACTAGCAGTATTCTCGTCATATGCAGCATTTATTTTATCTAAAAGATAATCCGGTAGATTCATTAGAATTTCAGTCATCACCGTGTCACTCACTTTTTCCATAAGCTCAGCACGTAGTCGATCAGTCTTATTGATACCTTTCTCATCAATCAACTGATCAACAAAATGCTCGAGCATTGCTTTATCAGATGCGGCAAAACTATTACCAGCGTCTTCCATACTACACCCTTTCAATTTTAAAAATATGACTTTTATGTAACTATACCGCTAATCCTTATAAATGTCCAGATTTCACAAGAGCCAATCGCTATTCTTTTCGCGATTCTTTTCACTAGTCTTTTCTCAGCTGTTCAATTTGCTTCAAAATTTCCATAGTCTTTTCTTCATCACTCTCAACCTGCGTCAGCTGCTCGGTCAGCTCCGAAATCTTCCGCTTCCTCAGCTCTTCCCTATATCGCGCATTCAAATTCATCGTTTCCTTCTTCAGCGCATCCTCACTCATTCCCGCATATTTTTCATCAAAAATCAAAGACAACTCCTCAAGTCTTGTTTCATCCTCTGGAATCTCCAGCCCGATTTCCTGTCCCACCGCACCCCCATACACCAAAATCGCCTGCAAACTATCCTCCAAAGTCTTCAGCGCATTTAGCACCTCACTCCCCTCATCCAAAACTTCACCTTGCCCTTTTGTCACCACAGGCTTCAAGCGCACTGTCTCCACCTGGATCTTTTTCGCCTGCAAATCCTCAACCGTCACATCTAATTTTCTGGCCACCATTTGTTCATAGTGTTTCTTTTCAACCGGATCCTCAATATAAGAAATAATCTTCATTGCCAAATCCGAATATTCTTTCTTCCCTGGACCCGTCATTAAATTCAGCTTCGTCTCATATTTTTTCAAAATCCAATCCACTGCCGGCATCCGGTCTTCCACACATTTTTGCCATAATTTCGGATCGATTTTAATTAACTCATCTGGGTCCTTTGCCTGCCCATAGCCAGAAATCACCGACAACGAAATACCAATTTTCCCAGCCAGCATAATTGCTCGCTCTGCTGCTTTAATCCCTGCCTCATCCCCATCATAGGCTAGCCGAATATCCGAAGTTAGCCTCGACAAAATCTTCAAATGATTTTCCGTCATCGCCGTCCCAGAAGTTGCCACCGCCTCCTTCACCCCCGCCTGGTGCGACGAAATTACATCCATATTCCCCTCAACAATCACCACAAAATTGCTCTTTCGAATCGCCTCCTTCGCCTGCGCCAAACCAAAAATGAATCTCCCCTTGTTAAACAACCTCGTCTCCGGTGTATTCAGATATTTCGGCTCGCCCTTATCGATAATTCTCCCCGTAAATCCAATCACGTCACCACTATTTGCATCCACAAACGGAATCATCATTCTCCCCTTGAATAAATCACCATCAAAACGATTCACAAGACCCGCCTCTTTCAACTCCGCCAAAGAATATCCACGTTTTTCTAAAAACTGCACCAAGCTATTCTTACTATTTGGCGCATATCCCACACGAAAATCCACAATCGTCGGCCGATTCAATTCACGTTTATAAAATACGTATTCACAAACCGCCTTATTTTTCGCCAAACACACCTGAAAATATTTGCAAGCCAGCTCCAAGGCCTCCTTTGCTCGCATTTTTAATCTTGCATTTACCTCGTCACTGCGATCATATTTTTTTAACTCTACTCCAGCCTGAGCTGCCAATTTTTCTAACGCCTCCCGAAAACTTATTCCCTCCACCTCCATAATAAAGCTAAAGATATCTCCGCCCTTATTCGCCGAAAAATCATGCCAAATCCCTTTTTCTGGCGACACCATAAACGACGGCGTTTTATCCACGCCCCAAGGTGAACGCCCCTTCAGCGTCCTACCAGCCCGTTTTAGTTCGATGTATTGTGAGACTACATCTTCAATCGGGAGTCTTGCTCGTATTTCCTCTTTAGCATCCTGCACTAAAGCTCTTCCTCCACTTGTATCTCATTTCTTAAATTATAGCATCTCAAATCTGTTATGCTATAATATTCTCATGGATAAGATGGCTTACTTGCAACAGATCGCAAGCGAAAATAAAAATCATAGCAAAACCCCAAATGGCGGTTTTGATTTTCTCAAATATCTCACCCCAAGAAATATTGCAATTTTTCTAGTTTCTCTATTCTTTCTCATCGGCGCCAGTGCCATTCTTAATACCAAGAAAAGTATTGACACTCGTGATCGTGATTACCTCATTCGTAGCTACTTTATGGCTAAATATCTCAATGAAGAAACTCTGGGTAAATATTCAGATCTTTTAAAATCCTCTGACCTCCGTGCCTATAGTTCGTCCCTAAAAGGTGTTCTTCACGAACTCATGCTCACCGAGAAAAAATCCCTCACTGAGGAATTTGGTATAGAGGATGTTGACTCGCTCTCAGAAGATCAAATTGCCACAGAAGAAAAAACCAAAAATAATGCCCTAAATTCTACCCTCGAAACCGCCCGAATCTCAGCCCATCTCGATCGCGTTTTGGCTCGCGAATTTACTTTACAACTAGCCTATCTCATTAACTACCAAACCGAAACCAATCAGCGCACTCAAAAACCGGCCGCAAAATCCGCTACAGAAACAGAAATTAAAAATCTCACTAACCTTAAAGAAAATTTTGAAAATTTTAATATCAAAGCCGTCTAGTCTTCCTTCAGCTCACACAAAAGCTATATCGAGAGAATATAAAATTACACAAAGACTAATCCCCTACTAGGTTATCCCTGCTATACCAGAAATATTTTATAAGGTATAATAGCCTCATGAAAAATCCAGATTTAAAAAAGCTCAAGAAAAGTATCAAAAAAATGAATCCGATTCTCAAAGAATTTCGCGATTTCATCAACCGTGGCAATGTCATCGACCTCGCTGTTGGTGTCATCATCGGGGGCGCATTCAATAAAATCATTAGCTCACTCGTCAACGACCTCATTATGCCAGTCGTTGGCATCATCCTCGGTGGTATCGATTTTACCAATCTCGAAATCACCATCCCTAACTTCCTTGGCGGCTCTAGTGCAGCTCACCTTCGTTATGGAAACTTCATCCAAAATGTCGTAGATTTCCTCATCGTTGCCTTCTGTGTCTTTATCTTCATTCGCATTATTAATAAATTCACCGCAAAGAAAGAAGCCGAAGCAGCCACTGAGCCAACTACTGATGAGAAAATTCTCACCGTTCTTGAAGAAATCCGCGACCAGCGCAAGAAATAATATTTTAGTTCAAATAAATACAAGAATTAATTTCGATAGCATAATTCTAGGTAAAACTAATTATCAAATAAAAAACTGCAGTCATCTGCAGTTTTTTTAGAACAAATTATTTACTCAAACTAAATTTTTATTCAAGCTCTTTTGAAAGATTATAACTCAATCTCGCCATATCATAAATTTCATCAAGCGACATCTGTCCAGACATCACCACTTCAATTCCCCCATTGCCAAAATAACGCGATATCATCACCGATTCGTATTGCTCTCTTAATAACCTCGACAAGTTCTTATCGGTTCTCACTTCAATTGTATTCTTTCTCTGAACTAGAAACACCTTCCCATTAGGCGCTAAAAATAGCTCCCCCTCGTGCTCACCTTTCTTTGAGAGGAATTCCTTCTCGCTATATTCTCCAATTCCGGTCAAATCCTCAATTCTAAATTCCATTCTAACTTCGATCCTTCTTCACGTAACCTAAATAATACTTAATTTCTTCAATTGAACCTTCAATATCATCTAAGGCACGGTGATTTTCCCGTTTAGTAAACTTAATTTTTAAAGCATTCTCAAAATAAATCTTCCAAGCAGACACGTCAAACATTCGGTAATGCAACCTTGCATCCAATCTTGGCCACTCCTTCACAATAAATCTCTTATCCTGGTGAATTGAATTACCTGCAAGATATACTTCCTTACCAAAATTCTTCTCAATAAAATCTAAGATTTTATCTTCCACGACCTCAGCATCTTCCCCTTTCTCATTCTGAGTAACCAATGAATTATACGATTCGGGATTAGCCTCCCAGAATTCCCCCACCATACGCTCCTCGATTAGCTTCTTCGGTACTTTCACAACTGCTGTCATCCGGTCAATTTCATTGAACTGCCAATCTGTGGCAATTGCCGCTACCTCGAGAATCTTATCCCTTTCAGGATCAAGTCCAGTCATCTCTAAATCCACCCAAAGTAATTTAGCTTTCTTCATTTTACCTACATCTTCTCTGGGACTTCAATCCCTAACAGACTAAGCCCATGTGTTAATACTTTTAGATACGCAAGAACGATTTCACCACGTTCAACTTCAAAATCGCTCCCCACGACCTGAACATTTTCGTAAAATCTACTAAATTCCTGCGCAATTTCATAAAGATAAGTACAAATCTTGCTAGGAGCCAATTCTTTTACCGCCTCTTCAAGTACTGATTTATACTGTATAACTTTTTTGATCAAACTCTTCTCAAAATCATTCAAGGTCCAGGAATTTTGAGTAATTTCTTTATTCGGTTGTTTTGATTGTGACCCAAAAATCTTTCCGAGTACTTTTTGTGCTCGCACTGCAGCATATTGCAGATAAGGACCGGAATTACCCGTCATAGATACCGACTCATCGACATCAAATATAATGTCGCCACCAACCTTATATTTCAAAAATGCATAACGAATAGCACCGAACAAAATCTTTGGGTCAACCTTTTTTTGTTCAGTCTCACTACTATTACCGCGACTACTGTTCACATTTTTTTGCACCTCAAACAGCTCATCATTAATTAAATTGATCACATCAACAGCCTTCAAGAAATTACCCTTCCTTGACGACATCTTCTCCTTCCCTGGTAATTTCACCTGTCCATGTGTAATATGTAAAGTTCTTGACGACAATTCCGGTGCATACTGTTCAATCGATTTTAGAACTACCTTCATATAGTCGATAATATCATTACCGGTAATAATCACGGACTTGTCAAAGTGGTAATCAGCCCATTTTGTAAAGATTAAACCAATGTCTTTTGCTTCATAGGTTGGCAGACCATTTTTATTAATAAATACACGGGTGTGCAGACCATACTTCTCGCCTTTAAATACCACTGCGCCATCTGACTCTTCATAGACGCCATTCTTAAGTTCTCGCCTTACAACCTCAAGGCCTTTTCCAGCCACCGTCGATTCTGGGTAATAACGATCAAATTTCACACCAATATTTCGGTAAAAATCTTCGAAATATTGATAACTAGCTTTGCGCCCCCAGTAATAAACTTTTGCAATCAAAAGATCTTTCTCGACATCACTCTTCGCTCCCCCCTCACTAGCTTCAACCTCTTCCTCAAGCTTTGCAACAACCTCTTCCCCTGCGGCAGCGATTTTATAAATCTTTTGGTTGATTTCAACAATTTCTTGCTTAGCTTTTTCGTCTTCTTCATAGGCTGTTGAGCCTTCAACATATGACTCAGCCATAAGCTCTGCCTTCTCGGTCGGTGTCATCTCATCCGAAATCCTGTCGGTATGTTTTAGAAGTGCATACATATTTTTTGCCACATGTAGTCCCACGTCACCACCGAAGTTTGCTCGCACAACTTTTCCGCCAGCGAACTCAATAATTCTCGACATTGCATCCCCAACCATCGAAGTATAAAGATGACCCACGTGCAAAATTTTAAACGGATTTGGATCGGAAAACTCACATATCACAGTTTTATCCAAATATTCATCCTGTGATATATTATCCAAGAAATCTTTTTGATATTTTGCAATCTCAGCCTTATAAAACCCGTCACCAAGCTTAATATTGATGAAACCAGGCTTCGCAACCTCCACATTATCAATAACTCCATTTTCTGACTCAGCCTGCCTCAATAGTTCACCACGGATTTCTTCAGCAATCTCAAGTGGATTCCGCTTCAGAGTCTTTGTCAAACTCATTGCGATATTCGTTGCAAAATCCGCACCAGTATCCTTTGGCGCTGCAACCACATTAGCCTCAACCTCCACTCCATAAAGAGTAGAGATCACTAATTTAAGTAATTGTTTAATCTTCTCCATACCTATATTTTAGCACAAAGAAGTTTTATCTCTGTAAACAAAATCTAGACCAAGGAATCCATGAAGGCTTGGAATAAAGGATGTACGCTTAGTGGGCGAGATTTAAACTCTGGATGAGCCTGCGTCCCCTGGAAGAATTTCAGTCCAGGTGCTTCCACAAATTCAACCAATTTTCCATTTGGAGAAGTACCGGATACTTCAATACCACCTTTTGAAATTGCATCCAAAAATTTCTGGTTCACTTCAAAGCGATGACGATGTCGCTCAACCACCTCAGTTGCTCCGTAAATCTTGGCAGTCTGACTATCCTTCATAAGCTTCGCTTTGTAATCCCCCAACCTCATCGTTCCACCAGTCGATTCCTTCCCTTTCTGATCATCCATAATATAGATCACGTTTTCAGGCGTCTCTTCATTAAATTCCTCAGAGTTTGCTCTTCTAAGCCCGGCTCTTCTCGCTGCTGCAATACAAGCTACCTGCATGCCAAGGCAGAGACCAAGATATGGCTTATTATTTTCAAGAGCAAACTCAGCTGCACGAATCTTCCCCTCAACACCTCTTGCACCGAATCCGCCAGGCACCACTAATCCGTCCACAGCTGCAAAATCTTTATCCTCAGCCTTCTCGGCATTTATCCATTTAATTTCAAGATTCACCCCACTCCATGCCGCAGCTGCCTTTAAGGCCTCCGTCACACAAATATAAGTGTCTTCATTTCCGACGTATTTCGCGACCAACCCCACTTTCACGGTTTTTTCATATTTCTCCGCTCGGCGCTTCGAAAACTCCAGCCATCTAGACATATCAGGCTCCGAGTCATCCCCTACGAAATCATTCAAAATTTCAAGCACACCAGATTTCAAAACATTAAATGGCACATCATACACCGAATTAATATCTGGCAAATTTAATACAGCAGTGTCAGAAATTCCTGAAAAACGTGCAATCTTTTCACAAATTTCACGAGGTGCTGGATTCTCAGTACGACAGACCACGACATCCGGAATAATCCCAAAACCGCGCAAGTCCTTCAAAGCGTTTTGTGCCGGTTTTGTTTTCAATTCTTTCGAAGTATTAATCCAAGGCACATAGACCACGCTCACATAGAGACAATTTCGACGTCCCACTTTATTGGCAAAAAGTCTAATTGCCTCAATAAATGACAGCCCCTCGTAATCACCAACCGTGCCGCCAATCTCCACAATATGAATATCAGAGTCCTTTGATGCCTTCTCAATTTTTTCCTGTACTAAATTCGTAAAATGTGGCACCAATTGTACGGTCTTACCATGAAAACCGCCAGCACGTTCTTTTTCAATTAATTCCTTGAAAATTGAACCCGACAAAGTAATCGAGTAACGATTTGTCTCAAAATCCAAAAAACGCTCATAGTGACCTAAGTCCAAATCAGTCTCCACACCGTCATGTGTCACAAAACATTCACCATGCTCCACTGGATTTAATAATCCCGCATCAACATTTAAGTATGGGTCACATTTTTGCATAGTCACTTTGTAGCCCTTCGCCTTCAAAATCGCCCCCATCGAAGCTGCAGTAATTCCCTTACCAACGCCAGATAACACACCGCCAGTCACAAAAATATATTTGCATGGCTTCCCTGGATTTTTTCTAGACCCCTCAGTTTTTGTTTCAACATTTTTATTTACCATGGGACACCTCTCCTTTCGCCCACGCCTTAATTTATTTAACAAGATTCACCTCTGAATCAATAACTTCATTTTAGCATAAACATTAAAAATAGCTAGCGCTAGCTAGCCATTTTTATGATTTCTTTATCGAAAACACCTCACCGCAATTTCCGCAATGAAAATTATACTTTTCGTCCGAAGCAAAATAGCCCAAAATTGCACCCAAAAGCCCCATCACCATCTTTCCAAAAATCATACGTTCCGCGGCAGAACTACCGCTCTTCCCCATCGGAGTTACATTTGTGCTTCCGCAGTTCGGACAAGTCACTTTATTCGACGTTACAAATTGTGCACACATTTTAAGCCTTTCTTAGAAGATTATAGCACGCAAAATATCCTCGAGCCTATATCTTTTTATTTCCCCTTTTTCACGAGACCCTTCTCTTTTAGCTGATATACTACATCCGCAGATTTCGCAAGCTGATCGCTATGCGTCACTACAATCACGCATTTATGATCCTTGTGTGCTGCCTCTTTCAATATTTCTATAATATCACCAGTTGTTTCCTCATCTAGGTTCCCCGTAGGCTCATCCGCCAAGATTATTGGCGCTTTTGAAACCAGCGCTCGCCCAATTGCCACCCTCTGTTGTTGCCCACCAGAAAGCTGCATAATATTTCGATTATGAATCGACTCCTCTAGACCCATTCTTTTAAGTACTTCATTACTCGCCTGAGAATTAACTAGCTTCAAATTTTCCATTGGGGTTAGATAATCAATCAGATTATAGCTCTGAAATACTAACGCAATATTATTCTTCCGGTGATATGAATACCCCATCGCCGCAATATCAAATTTATCTACTAGGATTTCTCCAGTTGTCGGAGTATCTAGTCCCGCCAGGAGCCCCAAGAACGTTGATTTACCAGAGCCAGATTTTCCCACCACTGCATAAAATTTCCCTGATTCAAATTCAATATTCACATTTTTCAAAACCTCCACACCTGTATTGTCATATTTGAACCCAACATTTTTCATACTTAATACCGTCATATTCCTCCTATTTCATCTTTGTTAAAATTTGTTTTGGCGTCAGCCTCATCGTTGAAATTGACGCACCACCAGTTGCAAGCAAAATCACCCCCACCCCCAAACTCATTACTGCTACATAATCGTTCACATTAAGTTCTTTACGTTTCACATTAATTTCATCTACGCCCCTCATTTCCGCCGAGTCTGCCTGCTCTAAAATCGTTTTAGTCATTGCGTCCGAAGTTAAGTTACTTACAAGCATTGCCGGAATAAAGCTCACCATCGCAATAATTAAAAGTTCAACCACAACTTGCGAGAACACCTCCAGCTTAGTCTTTCCTATTGCGAGCAATGTGCCAATTTCATGTATCCTACCCCTGAACCAAAACATCAATACAAAACCAAGTACTAACATACTCACTACAGAGATTGCGGCCAGCATCATATTCAGCATCTTCTCTACACTCTCAATCGTTTGATAAAGCTCCTTATTCTTTTCGAAGTTATTTTCGATCACTAAGTTCTCCCAAGGCAGGTTCATTGTTTTAACTTTTGCAATTACCTCTTCAATTGTTTTTGGATCACTTACAAAATAACTAACTTGTTGCAATCGTAAATCCCTCGAAATATTCTCAAGTGTCTTAAAGCTAACAAATAGCCGATTTTGAGCTTCAGACGCAAAACCATTCATTTGAGCATCCTTACCCGTAAAAATGCCCACCACCACAAGTTTAATTTTCCTACCATGCATCTTGAAACTTAATTCATCGTCAAGTTTTAAATGATTTTTCTCAGCGAACTCCTCGTGTATTAGTACTTCGTCTTTTCCTCCACGCAAAACTCCGCGCCCCTGTTTTATTTCATATCGTCCATTTAAGAACTCTGGAAAAAGCTGACTGTCATCTACAAATGTTGCAGTAAAATTAGACCTCACCCCATCAAGTTTCACCCCACCGCGCGCATCTTCAACCGGCTGGTATCTATCACTTGCAACAACTTCATTCTGTATAAAATTTACTGACTCAATTCCCTTAACCTCCTTAACTGACTCCGCCTGCTTCAAAGTTAACCCACTAAAATTTATTCCACTCTGTGTCTTCTCAACACCCATGCCGCCATCAGTCTCCACTCCGCCAGCAGCTACTCCAGAAATAGCTGCACCACCGGCACTCATTCCCTTAGTACTAATTACGAAACCAGCTTTAAAATTCCGATCAAGCCTTCCCTTCAGGTCGCCAATTGAATTTCTCACCACTGCACCAGAAATAAATGCCGTAAAAATCAATATCATTAGCACTAATAAAATCAAGCTTCTTGAAGGTTTTCTTAAAACTGCAATAATTGCTCTCGAAAATACATTCATTTTATTCTAGTTCCATCAACAACTGTTTTGGTTTTAATCTAAGAATCGGTGATGCTCCAATTAGAACTGCCACCACGATCACCCCCATCGCAAATCCAAAAGTCCCTACCAGAAGTTCTGGCCTCACCGTAACATCAATGTGATCAATTGTTTTTGTTGTCACCGACGAATCCGCATCCGCACCAAAACTTCCATTCAAGGATTTATTAATTTCTTTCGTCGTATTTTTCGAAGCTTGAGATACTAAATTGTCGCCGATTTTCTGAGACACGCTGCCAGCCACAAAGAATGAAAGAAGAAAACTCACTACAAAAATCATTAGGACCTCAGTCACAAACTGTAAAACAATCTTCACTTTTGAAACCCCGATCGAAAGCAGCACTCCCACTTCTTTTTTACGCTCATTAATCCAGAGAAATAGCACCAATGACAATACGCCAACCCCAAGAATCACCCCGAACACCATCACGCCAAATACTAATCCATAAATTCCACCTAGTGTACTCGTAATTCCAGCTAACTCCTGTTCACTTTTTGTTAACTGATACATTTTCCAATCAATCGGCAACTTCTTTGCTTGTTCTAAAATCCTTGACATAGCATTCACGTCCTTCGCAAAAAATGTCACATTCTGATAGATCTCATTATCGTAATTTACCTTGTTCGTCTTCCGTGTAGTTGCAAGGTCAGTGTAGAAAATATTCTCAAATAACTCCGATCGAACTGCTGCCCTTCTTGAATTCTTTCCACTAAATATCCCCACAACTTCTACCTCCGCAGACTCGTGAGATTTTTGTAAATTATCTGGATCATGCGGATTTACCTGTACCTTGATCTTACTTCCTAGCTTCAGGTTATTTAATTTCGCAAAATCTTCATGTATTAAGACCTTAAATTTATCATCACTTTTAATATGTCGCCCAGATACTAACTTAAAAGTTTCTGTCCTAAATTTTAATTCTTGCGCCGAATCATTTACTCCCATAAAATTCACCGCCTCACCATAATCTTTTTCCTTTTTCGCATCGTAATCTTTAGTACCATCCGGCAGTCTCGCTTGTTTTACATTTTTCAGATCAACCAAAGAATCCATCCGTCTCACACTGCCAGTCACCCCATCAAGCTTAGCAATCTGCTCAATATCCTTATTCTTCACAGTGCCAGCACCCCTTGGAGTCCCCATATTGTACCTAGCATTATTCTCTAAAACAAAGGCACTCTGAACCTTTTTCCCAATTTCCCCCGCCGCCTGATCCGTCGCATTCTTAATTGCAAGACCTGACAAAATCATTGTCGACATTAAAAGCAAAATAAACGCCATAATTGCCGACTTCATTCTCTTTCGCGTAACAAACCGCCACGCACGTAGTATTACTTCCATATTTTTCCTTTCCCCACTAAAATACTACGTCAATGTGAAACTAATATGAAATTATTTCATTTTAACAATTCAAAAATTTCATCATAATCAACTTCCATAGAGATACTTTTATCAAATAAATCAACCTCGTTATTTGTTTCAAAAACATTTATATACTTTTTATACTCACTAGATCCGTACCAGTGGACTCCTTCACTAGCTAAAGTCTTATAATAGGCAAGAAAATCCGGCTGAAACTTATAGTGTAATAAAATATGTATGAGCGAAGTATTATTTAACTCATATGGAAAGATAAAATGATCATTAGCAATAAATTCATTACCAGTGTATTTAAATAATGATATTTTTTGAATACTAGACTTGATCCCGAACACCCTTGTTCTCATTCCACCATAAAATCGTAAAAAATCACCAGGCTTCGATTCGCAACAATATCCATATCTATCCACATATCTCCACTCGTCCAGGTTCCTTTTTGATAAAATATTACCCTTAGGATAAATATCAATCATCAAGCTTTTTGTTAGTAAAACCTTATCTTGCTCCAATTTTACAGTGTAGTCACCTATATTCGTATTTCTAAAATGAGGAAAGATAAATAGCTCATCGGAATCAACAAGTAAATACCATTTATTAATTCCATAATAATCAATTATTCTCTGTTTAATTGCACATTCCTTATTACAATTAAATACACCCGACCATCGCCACACATCAACATTTATATCAAGACTATCAATGTATCTTTTAATCAAATCAAACTCTTCAAGATCACCACAATTAATTAAAACAAATTTATTTACACCAATATCTGTATAATGAGTAATCCATTTCTGGAAAAAATCCCCAAAATTTCTAAATATACAGACACATACGACCTCATTAGTTGGCGCTATATTTGCACTTTTATTAATACTGAACACTAATTTAAGATCATCATTAAATCCTTCACACAGCTCCGTTAAAACCATATTACTAAAATTAATATCATCGTATCGTCTCGATGCTACTAAAGATAAATAATCTCTTGATCTTGAATGATTAACACGGCTAACTATATATTCTCTATAGTTAATATATTCCTGTGTTATCTTAATGAGCTCATTTCTAGTTTTCTTAGCCTCATTAAAATCAACATTATCAATACATATAAATTCACCCTTATTTAAATGAGCTGATTTTATGTTCAAAATCCGCATTAGCGATGAAATTATATTCCCATGAGATACGATTAATATATTATTATTTGCGAAATTCTCATTTTCTAAATCTTCTAGGAAATTTAATAATCTATTGTATATCTCAAATTTGTTTTCACCATATTTTCCAAACCTTACAAAAAAGTCACCATTCTTTTGTCTTCTACGTACATCATCCAATATAGAATCATTTTTCTTTTGATTATAGGTACCGTAATCAATTTCACGAATTCTATCGTCGGGTACAAATTCAACACTTGGCATATATTCTCTAACCAAATTAGCGGTCTGAACTGTCCGAAAAAATGGCGAGTAATACACTTTATCTATCCTTCCTAGCTTACGCGCATTTTCCTGAACTTTCTGAATACCATCTCTAGTTAAAAGCGAACAAGATAAATTATCAGAAGAAAAAACCTGCTCAACATTATCTCTCGCCTCACCATGTCTCATAAAAATTAACTTCATCCTAGAACCTCAATTATTTCATTTATTTTAACATCCCAAGAATATTTATCCTCATATTTATTTCCCAGAATTTAATCAATATCTTTAACTGATTTATATTGGTTTTAAAAATAAATAAACATATTTTACTTAAACCAAATCTCAAATTTCATCCCACCTTTATATGCAGAAAATCGATACCTAAGTCCGAGACTTGCCAGAATGTTCTTCACAAAATAAAGCCCCATTCCGTTTCCGCCAACCTCACTATCTCGTCGATAAAATGGATCAAACAACACCGGTATCTCTTGTGCGCTGATCTCTTCTCCGAGATTCCAAATTGAAAATTTCCCTTTTTCACAAACGATCTTAACCACACTCCCCTCCTCCGCATATTTCACAGCATTGGAAACTAAATTCGAAATTACCTCTCGCATTGCCGACCGATTTGTCCGTATCTCCATTTTGGAAATCCGACTCTCAAACCCCAGGCCTCGCGTCTTCGCTATTAGCTCATATTCAAGAATCACTTCTTCAACCAAACTAGCCATATCAACGTCCGCCATCTGCTCTTCGCCTCCCCGGCTCACATTCAGAATTTGCTCAATCATTTTCGACATTTTCTCCACCACCAAAATTGCCGCCTCTAGTTTTTCCGGATAATCCTCGACTTTCACCGTCCCAATCAACATATTTTCTAGCATAATATGCAAACTCGAAAGCGGTGTCTTTAATTCATGTGAAGCTCCACGAACCAGATCTACTTTTTCTCTCTCAAGTTTTGAAATTACTCCCTTCTCTTTTTCAAGCCGCCCAATCATCTGCCTTAGATTCGCATATAGTTTATTAATGTCTTCAGCAAGTTCACCAATTTCATCGCTTCTAGAAATCTCACATTTCACCTCCTTCATTTCACGCATCTTTTCAGTCGTTATAGCAATTTTCTTAATCGGCTCAACAATCAAACGACTATAAAAATATGAAAAAATCAAGGCAACAATAATTGAGCACAAAAACGAGAACGGTAAAATTTTTAACGTCGCTTCCCTTGCTTCTTTCAAAGACTCTACATTAGAAAGCATCTGCACTAAAATCGTTTGCCCATCCGCATCAACAGTCGTCAAATCTGAAACCAAAATAGACCCCAGCTGTTCATTATTTACTAGTGGCACCAAATCACTCGGCAGAAGTTCATCCGTCACAATATCCGCACCAGAAAATCCTTGCAGATGTTGTACTTTTCCGTCTATTTTTAAATTCAAATTTACATTCCTCTGCAATGCAAATTCTCCACATATTCTTCGAATCTCCTCCAAAGATTTTCCAGTAATTTGCTCAGATAATTCATTTAAGTTTCTTTTAGCTTTTTCTTTTTTCTCATCCGCATAAGCCTGATTCATTAGCACATAAACTAGGCTATGTACTACTATAATTAATACCCCCAAAATTAAAGACATGCTTAAAAATGTCTTTGGAAAAATTCTCAGTTTTATCTTCTTTAAGCCTTTCCTATTTTTCGACATAACAATACCCCACACCTTTCACAGTTTTTATACAGTCAATTTGAAGTTTCTTTCTCAAATTCTTGATATAAACATCAATTACCCTATCGTACGGCAATTCATCCTTCCATAATTCTTCCAAAATTTGCTCTCGCCTCAGTGTCACTTTTGGGTTTTCTATTAGAAACTTCAAAAGCTCAACTTCCTTAGGCTTTAAGTCCACATCAACGCCGTTTAAATATCCTTTATACTCCAAGAAGTCTACCAGCACCCCTTCTCGCACCCACTTTGACACTTCTTCTTTTTGCGGATTCTCCAAAGCTCGTCTCAATAATGCCTCAATTCTTTTCTCAAGAATCAATAGCGAAAAAGGCTTGCATAGATAGTCATCTGCCAAATTATCAAAACTAGCAAGTTGCGTCCCTTCATCACTAAGCGCCGTCAGCATCAAAACTGGCACTTTACTTTTCTTTCTTATTTCCTTCAGAACCAAAATTCCATTCATTTTTGGCAATATCACATCCAAAATTACTAAATCAAATACACTCTGTCCGGACTCACAAAACTTTTTCACTGCCTCTTCCCCATCCACGGCTTCCGTCACCAAATATCCTCTGGAAATCAAAAAATCACGCACCCCCTCACGAGCTAGCTTCTCGTCCTCAACCAGTAGTATTTTTTTATTATACATTTACCTCTAGTATACTAGCTCCATAAAAATATAAAACTTCTTATGCTAGAATGTATTTATTTTAATATTGAAAAATATAAGAATTCACAATATAAATATACTATACAGGAATCTGCTTCTTGTAAGTATATTTGAAGGGGGGTGAAAAAATGGGTAATCAGGGAAAAGGTAAAGGCTCCTGGAAAGGAAGTGCAAAAAATCCTCTTCAGAAAGCAAAAAGTGCCAGCCGTGGTGCAAGTAGAAATAGCAAAAATTTCTCTAGCTCCAAATCCCACCATGATTCTTTAAAAGGCAATCGTGGAAACCGCTAAGCTAAACGGGCCCGCAAAAAGCGGGCCCAATTCTAAAAACAATGAGCAATCTCGATACCATAATTAAACAAGCAAACACTCGTCTGCTAGGTAATCTATACCAGCATCTTTTTAGCGATTATTTTTATAACATACTTAAAGAAAAACACATCCTGAATTCACTCGATGAGAATTTTACCGCTGATAACTATGATGGAATTGTAGTTTTCTCTAGCACCAATAATTTAATTAACCTCACTCAAGTTTCAGCTCAATTTACGATTGAGCAATCAAACATTATTCGTGCAATTTCCCGAATTAGTTGCGATAAGCAACGTAATGCCATTTATGATCTTAATTCTCTAACTCAAGAGATTTTAGATCTCCATCAATCAACACCCATAAAAAACATTACATCGCCCATCCAATCTAAAGATTGCAATCATAAAACTCAATATTTTTCCCTCTCTCGTAAATCACCTGGTTCTTTTATAGAAAAAGATCTTATTATTGATATAGAAATTACAGAAAATCATCTTAAGCCATTAGCAAGCGCAATTATCAACTCTGTCTCAAGCGTCCTCGATCCGCACTTATATATCTATCCGGATTTTGTTACTTATATTACTCATGAACAGTGGTCAGATTATCAGATAAATCCAAATTATATTGGCTTAAAAAAGCAAATTCGTCTCGCAAAAACCGCAAAAAAAATTTTTCCTAACCTCTTAAAATATTTAAATACCTCATTAAACGAAATCAAAAATTCAGGATTCATTAATAAATTCCACAAGCAGCTTCAAACCAAAGGATATTCAATTTCAGACGAAGAATTAATTACCTCAAGCGGTTTTCTCGTCACTAGAGAATATTGGTCAAACATCACAATATCTGACATTGAAACCATATTTTCTAAAATAAATCTTCAATGTTAAACGTTACGCAAGCCAAAAATTCATAAACTAGATTTTTGATACAAAAATCACATGAATACCGTAGTTTTAGTTCAAAATCTTGTTAAAAAATATGAAGATTAATACACCGTTAAAGATCTTAGTTTTAAAGTAAAATAAGGAGAACAATCAAATGGCACAAAATACCAACAAAGAAAAAAATAATAAACTACCATTAATTCTTTCTATTATTTCCATCGTCCTTGTTATTATTTCCATCACTGTAAATACTCTCTGGTTCCAGTTTCTCTACGAACGCTCACTAATTGTGCAAAAAAATGTTCTTGATATACACACCAAGTTTGACGATCAGTTCCATCCTGAATATACAAAATAAGACTAATTTAAAGACTCACCACAAAGTGAGTCTTTTTTGATAAAATAAAACTATGGATACAGTTGTTTCGGTCAAAAATCTTGTCAAAAAATATAAAAATCACGCCGCCGTTGATGATCTTTCATTCAGTGTTAAAAAGGGCGAAATTCTTGGGCTTCTTGGGCCGAACGGCTCAGGTAAAACCACCACTATCAACTGCATTCTCTCACTTCTGGACTTTGACTCTGGCGATATTAAGATCTTCGGTAAGTCTATGCGCCCAGACGCCTATTCCATCAAGCAAAAAATCGGTGTCATCTTCCAGGAAGTAGCTGTTTTTGATGAACTCACCGTTTATGAAAATATCGACTATTTTTGTGGACTATATATAAAAGATAAAAATACTAGAAAGTCCTACATCAAAGACGCCATCAAACTCGTCGGTCTCGAAAAATTCGAAAAATATCGCCCAAAGCAGCTTTCCGGTGGTTTGCTTCGCCGCCTTAATATTGCCTGTGGTATCGCTCATAAACCAGAATTAATTTTTCTCGATGAACCGACCGTCGCTGTTGACCCTCAGAGTCGCAATAATATTCTAAATGACATTAAAAAACTTCGCGATCACGGCGCCACCGTTATTTACACAACACACTACATGGAAGAAGTTGAAGAACTCTGCGACCGTATTATTATCCTCGATAACGGCAAAATCATCGCCAGCGGTACTGTTGAAGAACTCAAAAAACTTGCTAAAACCAAAACCAAGGTCGTCGAAGGTCCCACCCTTAATGATGTTTTCCTAGAATTAACTGGCAAGGCTCTTAGGGATTAAAATGTTTTTTCATAATTTTAAGTACAATATTAAAATCCTCTCAAGAAACAAATCTCTACTTTTTTGGAATTTTATTTTTATTCTCATTATGGGAATCCTTTTTCGCATGACTTTTTCCAACATGCAGAAAAGTAGTTCGTTTCAAGCAATCAAAGTCGCCATAATTAATGATGAAAATTATAAAAACGATCTTTATTTTTCAAACGCCATTTCCAGCCTTGAAAAATCTGACACCCATAGCAAAAAAGACCAATCTCCTATTCTAAACGTCACATATGTTGATGATTTTGAATCAGCTAATTCCCTTCTCGAAAACAAATCTATAAGCGGTATTCTACAGCTCGAACAACAAAAGCCAGTTCTAACCTTCAAATCCCCAGGAGTAAGAGAGACTATTCTTAAAAAAATTGTCGAATCCATCAACGATAAGCGCTCAATCTACGAGCAGCAACTTGCTAACCTAGAAACAAATATTGAATCCGCAATAAGATCCAAAATTAAATCCGGTCAAAAGCCAAACATTAAAGAGCTACAGTCCGAAATCGGACAAAGCATCAGTCAAAATCTTAGCCATAAACTCAAGGATCTTAGTGAAAATACCATCGATTTTCACTCCACTTCCGATAAAGTCCTTGATTATACCGTCATCGAATATTACTCCCTCATCGCTATGGCCTGTCTCTCCGGCGCCTTCATTTCCATGTTTACCATCTCCTCAATGCTTGCCAATATGAGCGAACGTGGCAAACGCCTCTCAGTCTCTTCCGCCAAAAAACCAGTCCTCATTCTCAGCAGTTTCCTCAGTTGTTATCTCACCCATCTCGTCCTACTTACTACCATTTTCCTCTTCAATATCTTCATTCTCAAAATCGACTACGGCAACAACCTACCTCGTATCTTCCTGATTTCCGCCCTAGGTTCCCTCGCCGGTATCTCACTCGGCACCAGCATCGGTACCCTCATCAAGGCTACCGCAGAGGTCAAAACCAATATCATCACTTTCTTCTTCCTCTTTAGTTGTTTTCTTGCTGGCATGATGGGTCCCGCTATCAAATATCTCGTCGACACCAATCTTCCATTCCTAAATAAAATCAACCCAGCCAACATGATTGTTGATGGTCTATATTCTCTGAATATCTACGATGATTTTTCTCGCTACAATTCTAATATCATCAGCTTAATCTGTTTCTCATTTCTCTGTATTTCCCTCTCAATTACGGTGCTTAAAAAACAAAAATTTAAATCTCTATAATTAATAATTTTAAGGATTTCTCATGATAGTATTCAAAACCTTCTGGCGCATAATGAAACGATATTGGTGGATTGTCTTTATTTATGTTGCCATCCTCACCAGTCTTTCCGTCATTAACCTTAAGACGGCCCCAGTCACTGATTTCGTCGACACCAAACCAGAAATCACCATCGTAAGTCAAGATTCCTCAGACCTTGGCACTAAGCCCTTCACAAAAAATTTCCTCGACTATTTATCGAAAAATACCAAGATCATTAATCTTAAAGAGTCCGAAATTACTGATGCCCTCTTCTACCAAAAAATCAGTATGATTCTCTATCTCCCCGAAGATCTTGAATCAAAAATTCTCTCCGGTCAAAAAATTACTTTAGACTATCGCACCTCCGGAAATTACACCGCTGAACTTTCCAAAAATCTCATTAAGCGCTATTTTGAATTGCAAAGAACTGAAATTCTCGAATCTAAAAACTCTTCAAAAGAACAATCTAATATTCCATCCGAGGATTCCGAAAAAATTATCTCACGCCTCAATCAAAGACTCGACCAGTCCCCAACCGTCCGGCTTGCCAGTAAAAATGCCACCAATCTGAGTAAAATCGCAGCATTTTTCAATTTTGCCAGCTACACGATTATGGCCATCATCCTCTATGTCACCTGTTTTATAAATGCCAGTTTCAACAAATCTTCTGTCAAAAAACGCACCATGGTTTCCAGCCTCCACCTGAAGAAATATAACTTCAGCCTTCTCCTCGCCAATTCTATTTTTGCATTCTCCGTTTTTGCCTTGCTCACAACTCTTAGCTTTTTTGTTCTGGGCAATATTGTTCTTACTCCACTTTTCATCTTCGAAATCCTCAATATTTTGCTCTATACATTAGCCGCTCTCACCCTCGCTGAACTCGTCTCAACCTTCAACCTCTCGAGAGACGCCGTCTCCGGTGTCGTGAATCTCCTCTCCCTCGCTCCGGCCTTTCTTTCTGGCGCCTTTGTTCCCACATATTTTCTTCCAAGCTTCGTCCTCACCATCGCCCACATTTTCCCTACCTACTGGTTCATCGACACCAATAATAAAATCACCACCTTGACTGAGTTTAACTTCAATTCCTTTCTAACCATCCTTCCAAACCTCCTAGTTTTAGTTCTCTTTTCCGTTATCTTCATTGTGGCAAATCTAGTTCTTTCTAAAAAGAAACGCATTAATATTTAAATCCAATGATCTAGATTCAATAATCTAAATTCAATGATCTAAATCCCATAGCTCCAAAATCTATAATTCTAAAATCTATAATTCATATTTGAAAAAAACGACCGATATCTGTTATAATCTATCCAGACGGAAGCGTGTCCGAGTGGTTGAAGGAGCACGCCTGGAACGCGTGTATACAGCAATGTATCGGAGGTTCGAATCCTCTCGCTTCCGCCAGGAAGTAAAAAAAGACCCGCAAGGGTATTTTTTATTTCTTCGAAGAAGAAACGAGGATTCGAGCCCAAGAATACCGCTTTCGCGGTATTCTGAAATTAAGCTCTCTCACCCTAATTTAAAAGTGTCTTCCTTAAATATCGCTGAAAATCACCATAATTAAATAGCGAGCTTATATTATAAACTGAAGCTCCTCTAGGCAACACCACACTCTGCACACCAATTCGTCCCACCCCGAACTGATCCACGGTCGGAATCGACTGTACTTCCCCCTCAAGATTCGTCGCCACATCAATCAGCGTTCGTACCTCCGCCATTGTAATATTCGTTTTAACATTATTTCCTAATGAATCAATCAAGCGAATCACCTTCGTTGGTTTCGTCAAAAGCCCCATCGAAAATGCCTTATTTTTTATCGCATTAAAAATTCTTTGCTGATTAATTTCCCTATCAAAATTACTCCTCGAAAGCCCAAAATCTCCTCCATTATCGCATCCAGCATTTCTCGCCCGTGCCAGTTTCAAAGACTTATCCCCATCGAGTCCATAATTCATCCCTCGTGGCAAATCAAGATGCTGACACGTATCATGAATTCCATTCTCATCATCAGCATAAACATCTACATCGATTCCACCAAGCTCATCGACAACCGTTCTTAAAGCACTCCAGTCAAGCGCCACATAATAATGCAGGCTCAATCCCGTGATTTCTGAAATCTTTCGTGCAAAATAACGTGAAGCCTGATCCTTATTATTCTTGTACTCATTTAATGCACACATGTAGGTTGCATTAATCTTTCCCTGCGTCCCCACCACACAATTCATTGCATCTCCGCCAGGCACCGTATAATTCACCCATAAATCTCTTGGGATACTAAAAATCTTAGAGGTCTTCTTATCCTGGTCAATCGATGCCACAAGAATCGAATCGGTCAAAAGTCCTCCACCGTGCCCCTCTGCATCCTCAGAAGTTCCAAAAATCAACACATTGGTCAAATTATTTTCATCACGCGCCAGCTCCGTGCCAATAAGAATATCCATAGGATTTCCCTTGAAGACGTTTGCCGTATGCGATAAAAGCATGTACCCAAAAATCGCTACAGAGATCATCAACACGATAATCAAGCTCAGCACAATAATCACGATCTTCGTCCAAAGCGGCACTCTCGTTTCCGACTTGTCTTTTTCCCCCGCTCTCTTCGATTTGCGTTTAATTTTCTTCCGGTCTTTCTTCAGCTGTTTCTCTAACTGCGCCGTCGCACTAGCCTTCTTCTTTAATAAATCAGTCCTTTCATTCCCGGTTTCATTTTTTTGACCTCCGATCTCAGATTCTCTTGAAATCTCAGACTCTCTTGAAATCTCAGACTCTCTTAAATTATCCTCCACCCCTTTCTCAGAACTATCAATCATCTTCTCAGAGCTATCATCTATCTTCTCGAAAGCCTCACCCAATACATCTGAGCTTTTCTCCAGCTTCCCCTCCGACTTTTCCTCTTCCGTTTTCGGCAAAGACTCTGCCATATTTGTTACGGCATTTTCTTCTTGCAAAACAACATTCTCCTGCAAGTTTTTATCATCTTGCAAAATATCATCATCTTTCTTTTCGACGACCTTTATTACCTTTGTTCTGCTTGTTTTTTTCGAATGCTTAGTTTTTCTTTTTGGCATCGACCTTCCTCCACTTTTTCTTTAATAATTCTACCACATAAACCCCTAGTTTTTCTCCTGCATGCTATAATAAAATTACATGAGTCCAAAGGGTAATACTAGAAAAGATAGTTCACTTTTAATTGAACTAAAAAACATCACACGCAGCTTCGGTTATGGAGAAGCTGAATCTTTTGCCTTAAACGATTTTAATCTTGAAGTCAAACCAGGCGAATTCATTATGATTATGGGGCCATCGGGTTGCGGCAAAACCACACTCCTAAACATCCTCGGACTTCTCGATTTTCCAACTTCCGGCAGCTACTATCTCGATGGTGAACGCACCACACATTTTTCCAGATCACGCCAGGCTCACATCCGCGCCCAAAAAATTGGCTTCATCTTCCAGGACTTCAACCTTATTCCAAAGATGACCATCCTGGAAAATGTCTCTCTCCCACTCGTTTATGCCGGCGTTCCAAAAACCAAACGTCTTGTCCGCTCCTCAAAAATGCTTTCTTACCTCAATATGCAAGAACGTGAATATTATTATCCATATCAGCTCTCTGGTGGTCAAAAACAGCGTGTCGCCATTGCTCGCGCCCTCGTCTCCTCCCCTGAAATCATCCTTGCCGATGAACCAACCGGCAACCTTGATAGTCGAAACGCCTACCTTGTTATGGAAGAATTACGTCGCATCCATTCCGAAGGTAATACCATCATCATGGTTACCCATAACCCAAATCTCACCACCTATGCCACCCGTGTGATCCATATGCTAGATGGTCGCATCGCCACCGATATTAAAACTGTTGCCGACGAAGACCTTCCAGAACGCATTAAAGTTAATTTTCATTCTAAGAAATCTTCAGAAAAAGATAATCAGCCAATAGAAAAGAAAATTCCAGAAGCAAATCAGGATATCGACAAAAACGATGTTATGGGCCGAACAGAATCTGAAATCGATTCCAAAGCAGAAACCATCCCAGTTATTCGCCCAATCAAACCAGTTGGCTCAAAATATACCGGTGAAGCCCCAGTAATTGCAAAGGGTACTTTAGAAAAAACCAACGAACCCGAAGATGACTATACAGAATACAGTAACCATATAGACCTCAAACCAATTTTTGTTGATACTGAGAAAAAATATAAAGAAAACCTGCAATCAAAAGAATTACTTACACAGACAAAAGATTTAGCAAAAATTGCAGACAACAATCAAAAGTCATCCGCCGAGATTTCCAGCAAATCAACATCATATTCATCTTATAATTCAAAATCGCTCAGCTATAAGTTCCCAGAAACTACCGCCATTTCAGTAGAAAAATCCGACGACAAAGACTTCAAAGATAAAAAATCGACCTTCCCTATTGTCTCTTCTAGCTCAACTGATAGCTCAGTTCGCATCGTCAAAAAACCGACTTCTCTCTTAGAACTTGAGAATTCTAGTGTCGTCAAAAAGAAGTCCAAGTCAAAAACTAAATTAAATAAAAGCAATAAAAAACAAGCGAAAGGACGCCGTAAATAATGTCACTACTTCTCCGCACTAATTTTGAGATTGCTAAAAACTCTCTCAAAAAACACAAGTTTCGCAGCATCTTCACCTGCCTCGGTATTTCTATCGGTATCGCTAGTATTATCCTAATCTTAAGCCTCGCTGGCAGTATCTCGCAACTTATTTCTGATCAGGTTAAGTCTCTCAATCAAGGGCTAATCCTTGTCCGCCCAGTCCATTCAAAAAATGATCTGAGTGGTATTATCGACGAATTAACAAAAACTAATCATTTTAATAACTCTAATTTATCAATTGAAGATGTCGAAAAAATTCGCGAATCCGATGACAATATTGCTTATGTCTCACCAATTGCCCTACTTCATGAAACCATCACAGGTGATCATGTTGTAGACTCCGCCGCCATTTTAGCCACCAATCCAGACCTTAAATCTATCCTAAAACTCGATCTCAAATCCGGAAATTTTATTCAGGATAATAATCTAAAGTCCGCCGTCATCGGTCATTCCCTCGCTCTACAACTCTTCGGCTCCAGCGAACCAATCGGTAAAACTTTTTCTTTCGCTGGTCATAAATTCATCATTATCGGCACCCTTCAGAAAATCGAAAATCCCGTCAACTTCAATGGTGTTGATTTTGATCAAACCGTCATCGTTGATTTTGACCAAATTAAATCCCTCAATCCTCAAATCCAACAAATCAACATTACCGTCAAAGACAATCAAAATATTCAAGATACCGCAAACAAAATCAATAAAACTCTCGCCGATCTCAAAGGATCATCAGGTAGTTTTACAGTCAATCACGGCAACAATATCTCCCATCCTATCAGTAATTTCTATAGAATCATCTCACTTATGCTCGCCATTATTGCCGGTATTTCCCTCTTTATTGGCGGCATTAGTATCATGAACCTTATGCTCGTATCCGTTACCGAACGTACCCACGAGATTGGCATCAGAAAAGCCATCGGCGCCACTAACACCCACATCTTCCTTCAATTCCTCTTCGAAAGTATCATCCTCGTCTTCATCGGCTGCATCGGTGGTTTCATTCTCGGCTACCTAATCGCCATCTTCAGTTCCACCTTCACTCCATTTAAACCCTTCATCAGCCTTGAAATTTGTCTCGTCGCCATCTATTTTGCAATTATTACCGGCATAGTTTTTGGTCTCTTCCCAGCCTTCAAAGCTTCTCGCCAAAAACCAATTGATTCCCTCAAATTCTCAAGCTAAGATACCCTCATAATTCCCTCAAATTCTCAAGCTAGATAAAATTACTTACCCAAAACCAAACACCATTAAATCAATCGCTCTTATATTTTGTTTTTTAATAAAAAAATACTATAATCATCCTATGAGAATTTTGGGAATCGAATCGTCCTGTGACGAAACTGCCATTTCGATCGTCGAAGATGGTCATAAAATTCTGAGTAATGTTGTCGTTTCTCAGATCGATATTTTTGCTGCCTATGGCGGCGTCATACCTGAAATCGCCGCTCGCTCCCATCTAGAAGCCATCATGCCGGTCCTCCACCAAGCTTTCAAAGAAGCCGGTCTCCAAACTAAAAACCATACAAAATCCAAAGCTCTCGACGATTGGTCCAAAATCGACGCTATCGCCGTCACCCATACTCCAGGTCTCCTCGGATCCCTTCTTGTCGGAACCCTTACCGCCCGCACCCTTGCCATTCTTCATCACAAGCCGCTCTATGCAGTTCATCACCTCAAGTCTCATATTTATGCCAACTGGCTTGATAAACAAACCTCAGAATTAGATTCAAAAACTACCCCAGAATTTCCACTCATTTCCCTCATTATCTCAGGTGGACATACCCAAATCGTCAAAATGCCAACTCACCAACAATTTGAAATCATTGGCACCACCAAAGACGACGCAGTTGGTGAATGTTTTGATAAAGTCGCCAAAATTCTAGGCCTCCCCTACCCCGGTGGGCCATCTATCACTAAAGCCGCGGCAAACGGAGACCCAACACATTACACCTTTCCTCATCCCATGTCTGGTAGTCTAGACTTTTCATTTTCAGGCTTAAAAACCGCCGTACTGAGAGAAGTACAAAAAGCTGTCAATCAGCCAATTTCCTTCCCTTCATCAAAGTTGGCCGAGCTTCTCAATCCGCAACAAAAAGCCGACTTCGCTGCCTCTTTTGAACAAACTGCCACCGATATCCTAATCGAGAAAATCAAACTCGCCCTAAAACAAAATCCCGAGACTAAAACCCTCATCATTGCCGGCGGCGTCTCTGCCAATCAACGTCTTCGCCATGATTTAACAAAATTCATTGAACAACAAAATTCCAAGCTGAGTACAAAAATTAAACTCTTCTTTCCAGAACCACATTTCTCTGGCGACAATGGTGCCATGGTTGCCTCAGCAGCCTATTACGAAATTCTCTCAAATGTCCCGCCTACCGACCCCTATACTTTAAACATACTTCCGCGTTCTGTCATTAAATAATTTACCAAAATCACCTCCCCTCCTCGTTCTTTTTTTAATCCATTTTTCTAATACAAAAACTTTTTGATGTACAATAAAAATATTATGCAAAATGATTTTTATACTGGACTTACAAAATCTGAGGTTAAGAAAATTGATCAAACATTTTTTATAATTAATAACTCCTATTTTAAAAACCAGCTAGAAAATCAAACTTCGCAAAATTCCCTCCCGACCGAGTTTCATCAACAAACCGAAGAAAAACCCATCCGTCGCGACACTGCAAGGTGTATCATGCTAAATTCTAACCATGAAATCTGCCTACTTTACTCCAGAGCAAAAGACTACTTTGCAATTCCAGGCGGCGGTATCGAGCCAGGTGAAACCCTTCTCCAAGCCGTGAATCGTGAAATCCTCGAAGAAACCGGATATACCATAGACAACATCAAACCGCTCGGTAAAATTTACGAAGAACGCAATAACCGTATCACAAACACTTATTTCTTTTATGCTTCCCCACTCACAAAATCCGAAACCCATTACATGCAAGACGAACTTGAAGAGGACTACCAACTAGTCTGGCTACAAGCAGATCAAGCCATCAAAAAGCTCGAAACTCGTTTCCAAAATCTCAAAAACCACAATTTCCCTTCCTATAAAGGCAGCTTTATTAATGTTCGAAACCTAGAAGCCCTCAAATATTTTCATCAAGAGACAAATTTTTGATCGAAACAAAACCGAAGGTTCTGCATGAAGAGGTTTCGCTGTCCTAACAAATCTCAAATCAGAACAAGGCCAAAGACTCTACACGAAGAAGTGTCGTTACTCTAAACAATTTAAACAATACCCCGCGACAAGACACCCGAGCTTTTTTACCTCTATCTCTAAAGTAGTGATATAATTATTCTAATGTTAAATCAAGAAGACCAGTCTCCATTACTGCAATCAAAAGACTGGCAAAAACTACAAAATGACCTTGGGGAAACTACTTTTTTTGAAGAGACCTCAAAATACAAATTCCTCGCTATCAAAAAGAAAATTCCCTTTGGCTACTACCTTTATCTCCCCTATGGCCCATACCTCAACCCAGCCGCCACACCAGAAGACGCCAAGGCTTGTTTTAAAAAACTCATATCTTTAGCCAAGAAAGAGTCCGCCATTTTTATCCGCATCGAACCACAAAAATTCACAAATAATTCCCCGATTCAAATGGATAACTTGTCAGAAAATCAGAAAAAACTTAATGTCGCACAATATTTTAACTTGAATCAAAAATTGCTTAAAAAAACCAAGGACCTAAATCCTGCTGAAACCTGGTGCCTCGACCTCACAAGCTCAGTCCCCGAAATCCTCACAAATTTTTCTCAGGGCACCCGTACTAGACATAACAACTATAAGAAAAAAGGCCTTACGGTTGAGGTTACTAAAAATCCTGAAGATATCAAATATCTAGTCAGTTTGCAGCACAAGCTGGCCAAAGAGCGCCACATCGCCAGCTTTTCCGAACAATATTTAAAGACCGAACTCAGTCAGCCCTTCGCTTCCCTCTATCTAGTCCGTTACCAAACACCATCAACCACACTCCCAACTAGTGCAAAAAATGCACAAGTTAAAAACACCCCGGAAAAAACGAATCTCACTTCCTCAACTAGTACAAAACTGGAAAAAACGAATATCGCTTCCTCAACTAGTGCAAAAAATGCACTAGTTGAAACCCCATCAAAAGACATAAAGTCAACCAAGCCGGCCCCAAAAGACGGAGAAATTATTGCCGCTTCCCTTTTCTTTGACTACCAAGGCACTAGATTTTATATGCAATCAGCCGCAAACCTGGATTTCAAACACCTCCCCGCAACCGTCGCCCTTCTCTCCCATGCCATTTTTACAGCCAAAGAGGATGGCCTCAAAACCCTAGATTTTTGGGGTATTGCGCCAGAAGACGCGGACGCCTCACACCCCTGGTATGGATTCACGGAATTCAAAAAATCTTTCGGCGGTTACGAAAAAATCTATGCAGGCACTTTCGATTATCTAATCAACTCACGAAAATACCATCTCTATTCCCTCCTCCGAAAAATCAATCGCATAAAGCGTAAAATTATTAAAACAAAAGACTAAATCAAAGAGACGCGAAGCGTCTTTTTTTTCTGGAAAATCTCAAATAAATCAAAAAATTAAAACGGTAGATGCATAGACATAAATTGTGTATAGACAAAAAATAGAGAAATAAAAGATAAATACATAAATAAATATAGATAAATAGTTAGATAAATTAATTAATAAACAAAATTAAAAAGAAAAAAGAAAATCAAAAATAAAGGTAATATGCTCCAACCACAAAAAAATAAAGTTTAAAAATCGCTCAAATTAAATAGCGATCTCTTCCCTTCATCTATAATTTTTTGGGCTTTTACTAGTAATTTTTCCAAACCCTCCGGAGAATTTGCCGAACCAACATGCACAGTCTTTACGACCTTACTGTGTTCTTTATAGCAAACCTGTACCCCCGTCGCCCCGGATGCCGTCTTAAATTTTCTAATATAAGCCACACCTAAATTTTAGCATAAAAGCTACCTTAATTCCCTGCTCAAATTATTTTGTAGCAGAATCTGTATCAAAATTCATTGAATCAAGCAACCCCAAACCAAATCCATCACCCTAAACCAAGATAAAAAACACGATCCACCAATCAAAAAATCTAAACTAGAAGTCCCGACATTTTTCCACAAAATAATTCCCTACACAATTTCACATACAAACATATATCTTATGCTTAACCACCTATTGACTTAGCAACCGACCTCCTGTATTATAAACATAACAATTACTGCAGCTTTAAATTAAGATTCGAAATAATGAGTCACACTCAGTAGTTGGTCATATCTAGTATCGTACTTTTATGAAATAATTTTATGCTTTTGTCAAGCATAACTTTATTCGTATTTTAATAAACACAAGTAATTTCACGTGCTTAACAGGGAAGCGCGCTATTTTTGTATTTAATTTCACGCATTTTTTTCACATGACCAACAAGAAAATCAAAAAGCATCCGACAAAAAGGGTCAAAAAAACACTTAAAAATTTGTCTATGTTCTAAACAACAATAAAAAAATAAGTAAGCCATCAAACAACTTTATAAGAAAAATCCGAAAAATCAAAAAATATAACTCGCTCAACTCAAGTATGAAAACAGAGAACTAACAGTTTATTAAGAAGCAAAAAATAGATCCTCTCGGATCTATTTTTTTCATCTCCAGTCCTTTTTTGAAGCAAGAGGCTATTCCACTAATCAAGGAATCAACTCTAAAAATCGGACTCGACCCAATCTACAACAGGGAACTAAATCAACTCAAGCTGCGATTTTAGATGTTGAATCTGTTCTTCTTTCTCTGCAATACTATTTCGCGTCTCTCTAACCAGCTGCTGAGGAGCCTTTTCGACATAACGTGGATTCATCATCCTTGCATTGAGTCCATCAAGTTCACGACCGATTGCAAGAATTTTCGCCTCAAGCTCGTCCCTAAAATCAACTACCACCTTCTCTGATACATCAAGATATAACTCATGATTCACAGTAGCAAGCCTAAGTCCACGTGGTGTACCATTTGTTGAAGCAACCGCCGGTACCCTCGACAAAAATTTCACAAGTAGCAAATTATCGTTAACTAAAATATCCTCCCCCACTAACAGTCCGAATTTCTTGCCTTTATTAAACTTCGAAAGCGCAGTTTCCATTCCACGTATCTCAGAAATCACCTCAATTAATCGCTCAAAATTCTCCGCGGAAATTTCATCGTAGCCCATAATTGATGGCCACATTGCATCAATAATCATCCCGTCGGTCCAAGACAAATTCTGCCAAATCGCCTCAGTTACAAATGGTGCAAATGGGTGTAGCATCGTCAAAATCGACTCTAATGTCACCTTAAGCAGGGAAATATTCTTGAAAATCTTCTGACTCTCAAGGAACCAGTCCGCATATTTATCCCAAATCAGCTCATAAATTGTCTCTACCGCCTCAGAAAAACGATACTCCGCCATACACTGTTCAAGTACGCCCCTCGCTCGGTTAATCTCACGACAAATCCAATCCTCCCCCATATTATTAGTCGTATACTGATAAACTTCCGGGTTGATCGAGTCACTTGCAGTTTGATGCACCGCTCCATTCGCTTCATTGCCCAGAACCACCGACACATCAATCTCCGAAAAACCCTTCTCAGCTTCTTCTGCATCCACAATCCCCTGAACAAACCGTGAAATATTCCACAACTTATTACAAAGGTTTCGCCCAGAAATTACTGAATTCTCTGAAAATGCCTGGTTCAACCCAGCCGAACGGCCACGCAAAATTCCAAGCCTGAAGGCATCGGAACCATACTGCAAAATCATCTCCATCGGGTTAATCACATTACCCTTCGATTTCGACATCTTTTTTCCATGTGCATCTAGCACTAGTCCGTGTAGGTACACTTCCTTGAATGGCACTTCACCAGTTACATAAAGCCCCACCATAATCATACGAGCCACCCATGCAAACAAAATATCGGCACCAGTCTCCATCACATTCAATGGATAAAACTCACTACCAACATTCTCCTCCCAGTTCGTACAAACAATTGGCCAGTGCGAAGACGAGAACCAAGTATCAAAAGTATCCTCGTCGCGTACATATTTTACGCCACCAATCTCGATCTCGGACAAATTTGTTCTCGTATCAAAAACCCATTCCTCGCCGGGCTCATTCGAGTCAACCTTCTTAAACATCGGAATCGCAATCCCCCAAGGAATCTGCCTGGAAATATTCCAGTCCTTCAGTCCCTCCAAATAATTTACCAGCACCTTTTGTTTATTCTCTGGATAAAATTTTATTTCATTATTATTTAAGTGTTCAATCGCCATTTTAGCAAGCTTCGAGGTATCCACAAACCACTGTTCTTTTAGCATCGGTTCAATCACAGTACCACATTTATAGCAATGTGCCACCGAGTGTCGAATCTTCTTTTCGCCAAGCAAAAGCCCTGCGTCTTTCAAATCCTTTAATACCTTTTTTCGACACTCCAAAACCGATAACCCCTCATAGTCAGCCCCACAAATAGGCAACATCTTTCCATCAAATCCAATCACTGAAATTCGTGGTAAATCATGTCGCATTCCCACTTCAAAATCATTCACATCATGCGCCGGCGTAATCTTCACCACACCAGTTCCATAAGTCATATCCGCATGTTGATCAGCGATCACCGGAATCTCACGACGCGTAAGCGGCAGGGAAACATGCGAACCAAGAATATCAGCATACCTCTCATCTGCCGGATTCACCGCCACGGCAGTATCACCAAACAGCGTCTCTGGTCTCGTTGTAGAAACTACAACATACCCATCACTTTCAACAAGGGGATATTTAATCTCATACAGCGCCCCATCCTCGTCTTTATATTCAACCTCAATATCCGCAAAAGCCGTCTGATGTTTTGTACAATAATTTACTAATTTTTCACCACGATAAATCAGCCCATCCTGCCACATTCTTTCAAAGGTTCGATAAGTCTGACGGATCACATTCTCGTCGAGCGTAAAAGTCAAATCCTTCCAGGAACAAGAAGCCCCAAGTGCACGTAGTTGCAACTCCATCGCCCCGCGTTTCTCTTGCACAAAATCCCACACCCGAGCATAAAGTTCGTCTCTAGAGAACATAAAACGTGTCTTGCCTTGTTTTTCAAGTTCACGTTCATACACTACCCAAGTCTCAAATCCTGCATGATCCGCCCCTGGTACATACCAAGTTCTGCGTCCGCGTAAGCGATAATATCTCGTCAAGGAGTCCTCAGTCGCCACCGTCAAACCATGTCCGATATGTAAATTTCCATTCGCATTTGGTGGTGGCATCACAATCGAATAGCGCTTAGACTCGCGACCACTCCTCCCGCCTCGATCCTCTTTTGCCGGCGCAAATTTTGAAGCCGCCTCCCAGGCTGCATACACCTCTGTTTCAAAATCCGCCGGATTATATGATGGCGCAAATTTCATCTCTCATTCCTTTCATTTACTTCAAAATATTTCTCAATCATCTCTTCAATTTCTCCTGCATTTCACGCATTTCCGCCTCTGTCATCTGTACCTCCTGGCCATATTTATAATTTTCGTCCAGAGAAGTTAGATGCACATGCGCATGTGGCACATCCGTCCCCACCACTTTCAGAAGCGTTCGCCTCCCCAAAACCTTCTCCATATTCGCAGCCAACATCTTCACAGTCCTCATTACCGCCAGATAATCATCCTCATCAAGGTCATAAAGTTTATCAACCTCCACCTTTGGCACTACCAAAGTATGTCCAGGTGTTTCAGGATGAATATCAAGAAAAGCGAAGGTTTTCTCGTCCTCATAAATTTTGTAGCATGGAATTTCACCAGCAATAATCTTTGAAAAAATACTCCCCATAACAACTCCCTTACTTTTGGGTGACGCAAGAAACGTCGCCTTTATTCTATTATAACAGAGATTTCACCCCCTCTACCTCTTTAAATATTTACATTTTATGATATAATAAACACATTATGTCAAATCATCGAGTTGGGTTATTTCTAGCAAATATTTTTTCCATCGCCATCTCCTTTTTGATTTCATATCTTTCACGTTTCGGTTGGGACCCTTCTGACGTCGCCTTCCGCCATCTCAAAGACACCACCGTTTTTCTCTATCTCCTTCTTTCGTACTTCATCGTCTTCACCTTCTATCGTTACAATCCAATCACCGCTAAACGCGGCATTCTCCGCCACCTCAAATCTGCCGCCCTCACCAATATCTTTATGGCGATCATTTTCTCCACCATCGTCTACATGACTCATATCAGCGACAGCATTCCGCGTCTCTTCTTCGGCACCTTCTTCTCAATCAACTTCACCATATCTTTTTCCGCCCTCTTTCTCATCCATTTTATTAAACGCGAATATCTCGAGCATCATACTAAAAAGACCGTTATTTTTACCGATAACCACAATCTTCAAACCGTAGTTTCAAAGATCCAAAAACTCGATGCCGAGGATTGCGAAATTATTGGCATCACACCACTCACCGGCAAATCAAAAGACATTTTCTTTAAACTCAAAAAACTCAAAGTCGAGAACAATCAAAACACTACACAATTGTCCGACGATCAAAATCTCACCTTCGAACTTAAGGAGCTCACCACAAGCGCCCTCGACTACCTCAAGCATCACCAAGTTGACCTCGTCATCTTCAGCGTCAACCATATTGACCGCAAAAAAATCGAACACCTCATCGAGGCCGTCAGTGAAATGGGCATTGACTCTCTCATCACCATCGATAGTTTCGCTATTGAAACTCTGGAGACCAAGCTCGAGGACTTCGGCACCACCAGTGTTATTCGCCTCTCTCCACGCCTTTTCACCGATGGGGAATTACTCATCAAACGTCTCATGGATATCTGTGGCGCCATAGTTGGCTGTCTCATCTGTATACTTTTCGGTATTATCGTCGCCCCTCTAATCTTCCTGGAAGATCCCGGACCAATCATCTTTAAACAAAAGCGTGTTGGCCGCAACGGTAAATACTTCTATATCTATAAGTTCCGCTCCATGTACCAAAACGCGGAGGAGCGCCTTAAAGACCTCCAATCCCAAAATGAAATGCAAGGATTTATGTTCAAGATGAAAAATGATCCACGCATCACTAAGATCGGTAAAATTCTCCGCAAAACCAGCATCGATGAACTTCCTCAATTCTTTAATGTCCTAGAGGGAAGCATGTCACTAATTGGTACTCGCCCGCCAACGATCGATGAATATAACCAGTATTCTGCCCATCATAAACGTCGTATTAGTATCAAACCAGGCATTACCGGTCTCTGGCAAGTCTCCGGCCGTAGTGAAATCACTGACTTCGAAGAAATCGTCCGTCTCGACTGTTTCTACATCGATCACTGGAGTATCGCAGCCGATATTAAGATTCTTCTCAAAACCTTTGGCGCCGTCTTTACCGGTAAGGGAAGCGAGTAATCTCAAACAATCTGAAACGAGGAATAACTATATTCCTCGTTTTTTAAGAAACAAAAATAACCCTGTCGGGTCATTTTTACTTCCTGGCGGAAGCGAGAGGATGAGGGGATGTCGCTTCGCTCCATGCGAACCTGGGCTCGAATCCTCGTTTCAAAAGAAACAAAAATAACCCTCACGGGTCATTTTTACTTCCTGGCGGAAGCGAGAGGATTCGAACCTCCGAGACATTGCTGCCCACACGATTTCGAGTCGTGCGCCTTCAACCACTCGGCCACGCTTCCACTTCTCATTCTATCACACCCTTCAGCTAAAGATAAACTTTAGTCAACAAAAAACTCCTCCACAGGGAAGAGTTTTTTCAAATAATTTCAAATATGGTACACCCGACAGGATTCGAACCTACGACCTTTTGCTCCGCAAGCAAACGCTC
>ERZ773074.27-NODE-27-length-80558-cov-21.744891_pt1 | contig 80558 bp, 67 predicted proteins | sample MGYA00580615_ERZ773074 | MGnify/ENA primary metagenome ERZ773074 (study PRJEB29015, sample SAMEA2738126) | human oral metagenome | biome: human oral; feature: human-associated habitat; material: saliva | place: China | collected 2160 ...
AGGCAACACGCAACGCTACAAGCCACGAGTTCGAGTTCGCACTCGACCACAAGGCAGCTTACCTTGTTTTTAAGCCTTACACAAGCGATGATGTTCTAAAGTATTGCTATCTCACTAAGATAGAAGTAACATCAGATAACGACATTGCATCTACATCTACTTACACCCTTGATCCAACTGCAGATACCGGTGCAGGCGCATTAACAGGAACAGGTAATGGAAAGCAGATTGTGCTTGAAACCAAGGGTAGTGGTGCTTATGCAAATGGTTTCCCTTTGACAAACACTTCTGCTAACTTAACAACTAATGGTGCTTACATGGTTATCAAGCCCGGTACACACATATTAAGAATTCGTTACTGGGTAAAGGATGTTGCAACGAACATAGAGGGGACAATTACCAAGATCATTCCTTCTCATACCTTTGCAAAGAATGAATACGTCAACATGGAAGCTGATCTGCAAATAAAGAACTACGATGGCGACCATTATTATATGTGGGATGCAGAGAAACAATATTGGGAAGGTTATGAATGGACAAAGCACTTGTCAGGAAACACAGGTCAGTCAACTCTAAACGATAACAGTTCTCCAAATTACCCCCAGAATAACAGTGATGTGTCTCGTTGGTACCACGCGGGGGGCGGTTCAGGTCGCTTTGACGCTACCCAGAGTTGCGCAGGTCTTCCCAACGTGAACGAGATGACATGGTACGCTACAAAGGGTGATCCCCATTGGGACACAGACGAATTATGGACAACCATGGGGCATTTATATAAAGGTGGCATGTGGTTTAAGAAGAAGGCAAACATAATAGGATTCAACTCTAACACAGCCTACGACGGATCCGATTGGCGAACAAATGGCGGTGGAGCCTCCTGGTCTGTAACTCTGGCTATCCCCGATGCGGCTGACGCTGGTAATTATTTCTACCTGCCCGCCTTGGGTTACTACTACTCTGGTCGGCTGTACGACGTTGGCAGCAAAGGCTACTATTGGTCGTCAAGTGCTCTCCCATGGGGCAACAGCGCGTTCGACCTGCGCTTCTACAGTGGTACCGTCCTCGTGCGCAACGACCCCCGCTTCTACGGGTACAGGGCGGAGGTGCTTGAGTAGTTCTCGCAATTGCTCCTTTACAGGTGTCGTCCTCTAAAAGGCGAGGATTAATACGAAAAAACATGACAAAAGAGGGTGAAAATAGTCCCTTTATAAGTACTTGATAATCAGGGGGATTATAAACAGGGTACCAAGGTATGATACTTAGGGGGGCTAAGTATGATACTCAGGTACCCTAAGTATGATACTCAGGTACCCTAAGTATGATACTCAGGTACCCTAAGTATGATACTTAGGTACCCTCAGTCCCATACCGAGGGTGGCTCGAATAAGAAAATAATTTACAAATCATATTTATCAACTTTAAAACATTAATATTATGGCATTTTTTAAGAAAGTAAAGAAGAAGTTGACAGGACTATGGTATCCAGAAGCAATAACCGTTGGGAAGCCCGTAACAACCGACCAAGTGGCTGACCGATTAGCATTGATTTCGACTGTGAGTCGCGGTGATACGTATGCTGTGCTGAAAGATTTAGGCGGCGTAATGGCATCCTTTATGGCTGAAGGTCGCACGGTGAAGCTAGAGGGCGTGGGTACATTCTACTATACAATCAACGCTGATAAGGGCATTGCAAAGCCAGAAGAAGTGACGGCAAAGCAGATAAAGGGCATCCGTGTCCGCTTCATTCCTGAGACCTCACGCACACAGAGCAATAAAGTTGCCACTCGTTCGCTGGTTTCTGATTCTATCTACTGGGAAGAGTGGAAAGACGAAAATGTGAAGAAGAAAAAAGAGGAGAAAGAAAAGCAGACAGGAGGAGGAGGCCCAGTAGCAGGGCAAGAGTGAGGGATAATATTGGGCTAATAAGGCTAATGGGACTAATAGGGCCAATAAGGCTAATAGGACTAATAGGGATTAAGGCTAATAGGGCCAATATTCAAGAAAGAAAAAGTTCGGTTTTAATAATACTGAATTGATTAATTTAGTTTTAATTATGTTTCCAGCGGGAAGCCATTGATGTGATATCAATGACGATACATCGGTAATTTAATTTTCGTTTCTTGCCCCTGTCACCATCCTTGGTGTTAAGGGGCAAGTTTTTTCTTACAGTTTTCATAGATAATCAGATTCCTATTCACATGTGTTCGGGACGTAGGGAGGAGATTCCTATGAGGAAGGGTAAGGGGGCTGTTATTTACCCTCCATAGGTACACAGCACCAGCGGGAGACTTTGAGCATAACGCCTATACCTGGTATTTCTTTTAGGAGATAATACTTCTTACTTGATCGCACCAGTCGACCTGTCATCCCTTTTAATGGTCCAAACTTAACAAGAACTTCGTCCCCAGCTTTCATTTGTGCCTCGTCTGAAGATAGGAATTTACGCATCGTTATCTCTGGATTACACATCAAGCGGAACTCATACATTTGGTTATGAGGGATAAGAGCATACTCTTGTGAATCCTTAGCTTTCTTTACAACGCTAATCTTATAGTTGGCTTCCTGTACAATCTTCTGAAATGAAATTTCTTCTCTAGGTTTCTTAACAAAGATAAGATTGCGAACAACAGGACGAAGAACAGTGTGTGGTTTACCGTCTCGTCCCTCAATGTCAACATACTGTTCAGGAACGAAAGATTCCAAGTTATGACTTTTAAAATAGGTTCTGACCTCTTCAAGTTTCAGTGTGAATAGTTTCACTGCATACCACGGTGATCCGTCGTCAATGACTTCGTCTGTATAGCTTGTCGCTTTTGTCATAGTAAAGTACAAGATTTATTATTTGTTAGATGCGTAACCAATTCGCCATAATCTTCTTCCCGTCAGGTGTTAAAACACTTTCTGGGTGGAACTGTATACCATATATATTATGCGTCTTATGACGTAAAGCCATGATTAATCCTTCCTTGCTTTCAGCGATAACCTCCAAGCAATCAGGAAAGTTGGTCCTTTCTACGACCCAGCTATGATATCTTCCCACAAGGAAATGTTTAGGAAGACCGTCAAACAAAGGGGTATCAACGACTTGTGTTGTTTTTGTTGTCACACCATGAAAGACGTCAGACAAATTCTTCAACTTTGCTCCGAACACCTCGCCAATAGCTTGATGGCCCAAGCAAACGCCCAAGATAGGTTTTACGCCAGCATACCGATGAATAACATCCAATAGTAGGCCTGCTTCTGAAGGAACCCCAGGGCCTGGACTCAAAACGATACGGTCGTAAGCATTCAAGTCTTCAAGGGAGAACTGATTGTTACGAACTACTGCCACGTCAACTCCCAATTCCTTAATGAGATGAACAAGATTATAGGTGAAAGAATCGTAGTTGTCAATGATAACACAATTTGTTTTCATTCGTGTATCAACCTTTTAATCGACGAACCTTACTTTATCTTTTCAAGAAAGTCCTTCAGTAATGCAACGTCCTTTATTGCTGGTGCGCTCTCAAACTTCTCGTTCACACTGATACCATAGAACAGAGGGTGGGAGAGACCTTTGATTTTCTCAATATCTTCAGTACCAATATTTCCACTTACAAGGAAAGGAACTTTCCCGTCGTACGCTTCCAAAAAGCTCCAATCCTTTAGATGTTCTTGGAGTTCAAAGAGGAAATAATCCACTCCCTCAGCATATTCCTTGTATTTCTCTATGTCCTCACGTTTTGTGATAACAAGACGCTTCATTATCTTAATTCCCGCATGAATGTCTGGGTCAAGAGTACGACGAAGATTGTCAATCATCACGCTACTCTCGTCTCCATTGAGCTGAACAATATCAAGATTGAAATTAACAACACGTGTAACAATATTCTGTGGCATGTCATCAGCAAAGACTCCACAAAGAACAGGACCTTTTTTCTGTTGGGATAGTTTGTCTGAAGACAGGTCAGAAAGGCTACTATAGTCAGGAATTATCCCCGCACATGATGCTATTTGACTCACATAACGTTCGCTGTTAGGAATGAAATCCAATCCTATCCAGTCTATGCCAAGTTGAGAAACCTCGTGAATATTGCGGGCATCACGCATGCCACATACCTTTATAATCATATAGATATAAAATTCTCAAATACTTTTACGCTACAAACTTACATAAAATTATCGAATTATGAGCCTGTGAGATAGAGAAAAGCTTGTCTCTTCAAGGGAAAGATGGGTAAAAAGGAGCAATGCAAGAGTATTCTGATAGAATTAATACATATAAAGAAGAAATATTCTTGTAAAGAGATATAATAATATCTAATTTATATCGTTTAGAAGATATAATAACTCTCAATAATACATTTCCAGCCTATGGTAAGAATATTTACTTCAGAAGAACTTAAGCCGTCTGAGAAGACGCTTAACCTCATCCGACAGATAGCTTATACCTATCGGGTAATTAAAGTTAATGGAAAAATGCAAACCTTTTGCTTGAACTAAGTCTTATATGGAAACAATAGTATCACCTTCTCTACTCTCTGCAAACTTCCTTCATTTGGATAAGGAGATTGAAATGATTAACGAAAGTGAGGCCGATTGGCTCCACATGGATGTTATGGATGGTGTTTTCGTCCCTAATATCTCTTTTGGATTCCCTATACTTGATGCAGTCGGAAAGGTTTGTAAGAAGCCTATGGACGTTCATTTGATGATTGTTCATCCAGAGAATTATATCCAACAGACCGCTAAGTCGGGTGCTGCAATCATGAATGTCCACTATGAGGCATGTGTTCATTTACATCGAACGATACAGGCTATTCATGATGCAGGGATGAAGGCGGGTGTAACCCTCAATCCTTCAACACCTGTCAATGTACTTGAGGATATCATTGGCGACGTAGATATCGTTCAGCTCATGAGTGTTAATCCTGGTTTTGGAGGACAGAATTTCATTGAAAGCAGTATTAAGAAGGTTCAACGTCTTCGTCAACTGATAGAGCGTGAAGGTAGTAAAGCCTTGATAGAGGTAGATGGTGGAGTACAAGCAGAGACAGCCCCTCGTTTAGTGGAGGCAGGTGTCGACATACTTGTTAGTGGTAGTTATGTCTTTAAGGTAGCTGACCCAAAAGCAACAATCCACTCTCTCAAGCAGTTGCATAGATAATTATAAGGTATAAAGCGACCCTCGCTTGTTTCAACTACATTGTAGAGAAACAAGCGAGGGACATTTTATAATTAATTCAAAGAGGTGTAAATCTTTATGCTAACTGTAGGTTCACCTTGTGTTCGCGAACCATTCTTCTTAGGTTGAAGATGGCATAACGCATCCGACCAAGACTGGTATTAATGCTAACACCTGTAGTCTCAGCAATCTCCTTAAACGACATCTCTTGATAGAAACGCATAAACACTACTTCACGCTGTGTAGCAGGAAGAAGATTCATCATGCGCTTTACGTCAGAGAGTGTCTGGCTGTTAATGAACTGACACTCAATGTTGTCAATGACAGTATCGTCACCACCAACATTGGATAGGTCGTTGTCTTTGGGTGCATCAATCACCTTGTCAGCACGTTGTGCACGATACCAATCCATGATAACGTTATGAGCGATACGCATAATCCATGCAGAGAACTTACCAGTTGGTGAGTATCTTCCCTGTTGCAACTTCGTTATAATCTTTACGAAAGTCTCTTGAAACAAGTCATCAGCAGCATCCCTATCATGCACAACGAATAGAATATACGAGAAGAGTTTCGACTGATTGCGTGACAGCAACAGGTCGAACGCATCGTTGCTTCCTTCAATGTATGACAATGCCAACTGCTCGTCGGTCATCTCATTCAGTTTCTTCATTTTTAATTCTCTTTCTTATGAAGTAGAAGTGTGTCGATAGGCTTTTCTAACTTTTACAATTATTTGGTGTTGCAAATATAATCATTTTTCTCTTTTAGAGCAAATGTTTCATATAAAAAAGTCATTCGTCAAGCCATTCAATGGCCAATATATGCTTTTTTATACCAGGTATTCCTAAGTATTTCTGTTTAATACCTAAGAATGCTATCTGCCTCCCATAGTTTTGTGGATTACTATCTAAGGCAATGTTTTCTTTCATTTGCTTGTTAACCATCTGAATGGATATAACCTTATCAGGGTCTGTTTCTTCTGGGCTATCAGCCAGCAAGATAGCCGTATTATACGAGAATGGAGGTTCCCATTCGGCTTGTTTGATACTTCGTTTACATGCGCCAACGATATAACCCTGTACCCAGACAGCTTTGTCTCCAAAGTTTCCTTCGATGAACTCCTCCACACTATAGACTGTCTCGTCGTCGACGGGCGTTGAAGAAGGTGTTTCTTTCTCTGTTTCTTCTTCCTGATCATTCTCGGAGGGCAGAATTGTTTTGCCACAACCTGATAGGTAGATTACGGCTAATAGTAAGATGAAAAACTTATTCAGTTTCATAGACTTAGGTTTAAAAACTGGTACAAAGATAAGTAATCATTCGGTACTTGTCAAGTAAATCAATATTTTTCTGATGGAAGAGTAGTCTGTGCTACAGGCGACTCTAATTCCTCGAAGACTGCAGAAGTGAACTACGAATTAATCTAATTATTCGAATAAAAGTGGTGGCAAATATGAGGTAGAAGCTATGAAAAGATGAGAAACTAAAATAGAGAAGGAAAAGTATCAATTTATACGAATTTAGTTTTAATGTTAGTTGCTGTCATTTTAACATTTCCTCGTATTGCCTTGTAAATAAGTTGTTTAGCTCTTTGAAAGTGATGACAGATATGACAGGAAACTTCGTTTCTACTTTTTTCGTCTATACAGAATATGGGGAACATTCGCTAAGGATTTTGTTTAAGATGATAAAAAAAAGAGGTTGGTGCAGGAAGCTACCAACCTCGAACATGATTTAGCAGAATATCTAAATCAATGAAAAACACATCGCAAATATAGGGCAAATAATGTAATAAAGCAAATTTTACCAATAAAAAAAGATGTTTTTAACATTGTAAGCGCACACATGTGTTTATGTGAACTTTGCTTATACATGTCGAGGTGGATAAATAAATACCTATACTTTGATTAATAATTGCATATATCATAATTATTACCTATATTTGCATTGTATTTAAATCTTTATATTAATTAAACCAATTTATTATGAATCGAATTTTACGCTTTGCTCTTGTTGCAGCATTCGCTGCTGTTAGTTCTTTATCATTTGCCCAGAATACTGTGACTTTTGAGCTTTCGTCGGCTGAAAACTATAAGCAGTTCGGATTAGCAGGTCAGTCATCTCAAACATCCAAAGAAGGTGATTTTACAGAGGATAAGTCTGTAACTTCGGGTGATGTAAAACTCACCGTCTCTACAAGTGGGGGAAAGACTGCAAACCGAATGTGGAAAGGTTCGTTGAGAATGTATGGTGGAACACTTACTGTTGAAAGTGCTAATGACAATATTGTTAAGGTTGTTTATGCTGTATTTTTCGATAATTGGGATGAAAGTAACAATGTTGATAATAAGAATCTTGAGATGACTTCGGAGAAAGAAGGGACGAAAGTTTTTAAGTTCTACAATTGGACTGGAGTCTCAAAGAAAGTAGTTCTCAATGTAAAAAAGGCTTTTCTCAGAAGTGTTACAATAACGACAGTCTCCGCTGCTGGTATTAAGAACGTTCAGACGATAGAGGTAAATGATAAAGCACCAATCTATAATCTTGCTGGTCAGCGTGTAAGCAAAGATTATAAAGGTGTAGTTATACAGAACGGTAAGAAGTTTGTTAGGAAATAGATAGACTATCGTACTGTTGGGTAATTATCTTCTGTATAAAGTTGACCTTGATATCCTCCAATAGGGAGGATACCATTTATGAATATCTCTCCTAATCTCTAATTGATAGGTCTGGGCATCGCACAGGTGGTGTTGCTGCTCAATACATGTAGTGTATATGTTGAACACCAACGATTTTGATGTTCCTATTTATTGATTGATAGAGGTTACAAAAGTAATAGGAGTATTTTTTTTCTCTCCTTTCTCTTCACCGAAAGGAGAGACATGATTAGTGAGGTTAGCTCAATGAAGGTAGCCTCACCTCTAATTTCTCGTCGATTGTTGGGAGGAGGAAAATGTGAAGTCGCCCTAATAAGGTGGTTGATAAAAGGAGATAGGACGCTAAACGTGTAGGAAGAAAAGATTGCTTTATTTTGGTAATCACGACCATTATTGTTTGGAGAGAGGATAGAGGGGAGCGAAGAAGAGGCTCTTCTTTATTCAAGAACATGCCCTTCTTGCCTATAGAAGACGCCCTTCTTGCGGCAAGAAGGGCGTCTTCTTGAAGGCTGTGTGTAATAGTCTGATTCCGTGGGTGTTATAAGCTCGTTTTAGTGAGATATGTCATTCCTATTTTGAAGGAGACAAACTCGATGATGTGTAATGGTTTTTTATGGTGATAATGCTACCTTCGAAATGTGAGAAGAGCGTTTGAAGCATCACTCGAGAAGTTGGGTGAGTAGGGTTAGTCTACCTAAAATGCCATATAATATAATGGTAGGGTAGGAGCTGTAAATGGTTAGGAAAGGTTTTTACCTTTTCTATGCTAAGATGATATTGATTACTCATAAAGAGAAACCTCAGGTGCGTGTGCTAAGTAAAAATCAGTCCAGCAGCGTAATCTCTTTGGTTTAAGCGAATAACAAAGACCCTCTTTAACTCGCTCTATCATATAAAAAGCGCCAAAGAATTGACATACTCTTTGGCGCTTTAATCTTATCTTGTCCTAAGTTTAGAACTCACTTGTAAAGTGGAAACGGATATGTTCAAAGTCTTGTTGTGCCATACTTAGCACGTAACCAGAGTCTGCGAGGAAGACATCACGTCCCTCAATATCCTTAGCCATATATTGGTATTTACGCTTCTTAAAGTTCTCTAACTCTGCCTCATCATCAGCCTCAATCCAGCAAGCTTTGTAGAGGTGTACTGGTTCCCAACGACACTTCGCATTGTATTCATGCTCCAATCGATACTGAATAACCTCAAACTGAAGTTGTCCAACGGTTCCCACGATACGACGATTGTTGAATTGATTGACGAAAGACTGTGCGACACCTTCATTCATCAGCTGTTCGATACCTTTTTGGAACTGCTTAGACTTCATTGGGTCATCGTTTTCAATATATTTGAAAAGCTCTGGTGAGAAACTTGGCAGACCACGGAAATGGATGTTCTCTCCCTCAGTTAGTGTGTCACCAATCTTAAAGACACCACCACTATCAGGCAGACCAACGATGTCACCTGGGTAAGCCTCCTCTACAGTACTCTTACGTTGTGCCATAAACTGAGTAGGGGAGGAGAAGCGCATCGTCTTCCCATTACGCACATGGAGGTAAGGTTGGTTGCGTTGGAACTTACCCGAACACACCTTACAGAAGGCAATACAACTGCGATGATTAGGGTCGATATTGGCTGTAATCTTAAAGATGAAGCCAGTAAACTTTGGTTCAGTAGGTTCAACAACACGTTCTTCAGCCTTAGTAGGACGTGGACTTGGCGCTATTTCAACGAAGCAATCGAGTAATTCTTGTACACCAAAGTTATTCAATGCAGAGCCGAAGAACACTGGTGCAACCTCCGCACGACGATAAGCCTCAACGTCGAAATCTGGGTAAACACCATTGACTAACTCGAGGTCGTTGCGTAGCTGTTCGGCAAACTCAGCACCTACTTGCTCGTCCAAGTCATTCGAGTTGATGTCTACCTCAATCTTCTCGGTCACACGCTGTTTGTTCGGTGTGAAGAGGTTCAGCTGTTGCTCATAGATATTATATACGCCCTTGAAACGCTGACCTTGTCCGATAGGCCATGAAAGCGGGCGTACACTAATCTTGAGTTCTTCCTCCAGTTCGTCTAACACCTCGAACGGGTCGCGACTTTCACGGTCCATCTTATTGATAAAGATGATAACAGGTGTGTTACGCATACGGCACACCTCCATCAACTTACGTGTCTGTGCCTCCACACCCTTGGCTGAGTCGACAACGATGATAGCCGAGTCAACAGCTGTCAGTGTGCGATAAGTATCTTCTGCAAAGTCCTGGTGACCAGGCGTATCAAGGATATTCACTTTATAATCTTTGTAGTCGAACTCCATCACAGAGGTTGATACAGAGATACCACGTTGCTTCTCGATATCCATCCAGTCAGACGTAGCTGTCTTACGTATCTTGTTGCTCTTCACCGCACCAGCAACCTGAATCTGACCACCGAAGAGAAGGAATTTCTCAGTCAAAGTAGTCTTACCGGCATCTGGGTGAGAGATAATGGCGAACGTTCGCCTGCGTTCTATTTCATTCATCTGTATTATGTTCTTTGGGAGTAAAAGTCTTGTCTACAGTTGGTTAAGCCGAAGCCGACTATTTCCCCTTTATGTTTTCAAGGAAGATGACGGCTTAACTTTATCTCATCCAACTTATTTCTTCACTCCTATTGTTTGTCTTGTTCCTGTAAGCCTTTCATGCACTTCTTAAGAGAGTCAACCCAATATGGGATCTTTATGCCGAAGGTCTCTTTTATCTTAGTCTTGTCGAGGACCGAGTAAGCAGGACGTTTAACAGGAGAAGGGAACTCGTCGCTGTGGCAAGGAAGGATGTCACATGCTGTGTTACCTGCAAGTTCTGCAATCTTAATCGTGAAATCATACCAGCTACACACACCCTCGTTAGAGAAGTGATAGATGCCATTATTCCCCTCATACTTGCGGTTCTCAACGATATCGAAGATAGCTTCTGCTAAGTCACCAGCATAGGTTGGTGTTCCGCACTGGTCGAATACAACCTTCAACTGTGGTTTAGTAGCAGTGAGATTCATCATCGTCTTAACGAAGTTATGCCCGAACTCACTGTAAAGCCATGCCGTACGAAGAATAATATGGTTGACGCCAGTAGCCTGAATCTTCTCTTCTCCATGTAGTTTTGTAAGGCCATAAACACCTGTAGGAGTACCCTTCATGTCCTCTTTGCAAGGAGTGTTGTAAGGGTCGCCACCGAAGACATAGTCAGTGCTGACATGAACGAGCAAGCCACCCACCTCTTTCATTGCCTTTGCGAGGTTCTCTGGGGCAACGGCGTTGAGTAGTTCAACAATCTCGCCAGCAGTCTCAGCTTTGTCTACATTGGTCCATGCAGCGCAGTTGATGATACATTCAACCTTATTGTCATGTACCATCTTGCGGATATCCTCCAAATTAGTAATATCCAACTTAGTATATCCTTCACATACATCAGTGAAGATATAGTGGTCTTTACTCTGCTTAGAAACAAGCTGTATCTCGTTGCCAAGCTGTCCGTTAGCTCCTGTAACTAAAATATTCATACGCTATCTCCTTTATTCTTCGCCGAAGTCTAATCCTTCAGTCTTATCTTTTATGTAATAGTCTGATAACATACCAATGAAGGTTGTTATCTCGTTAAGTGCACGAGTTGTCTCTGGTGTAATTTCTTTCTTCTGCAGTCGAAGCATCATCACACCATAGAGAAGGTCGAAACAAGTCTCTATCTCGCTCTTTCCTAACTGTGCAGCAACGGTCTTCAGGCGTTCGTCATTCGTACGAGCCATCTTGTCTGCTGTGCGCTTAGTCTTACCTCTCAGTTCAACAATGAAAGGCAGAACACGGTAGTATTCAGCGGAATAGAAAGGAAACTTAGACGATTGCAGTAACTGTGCGTGTAGTTCTGTCAGATCCTGCATGAGCACCTTATTAATCTGCAGATGTCCCCCTTCACGGCAACCCTCTTGGTTCATCATACGAACAAGGTCGCCAAACCAGTCTTCCTCTTCCTCCTTTTGCTCGTCAGTATATTGGAACTGGTCGATATATTCTTTACGGATTCGTGTCAATGAACAACCGTATGCACGGATAGTATCTTCTATCTGCCACATGTAAAGCAGGTATTCTGCTATGCTCTTTTTCCTTAATTCTTTTGCTACAAACATAATTATCCTTTCTCCATTAATCCGTCAATGGTTGGTAAATGATAGAGATTAAACACTGTTCCCAAAAGCATAATGATAGAGAACAGGATGACAACAGCACCTATCACCTTATTTATAATAAGAATACCATTGACATCGAACTTCCCTCTAATCTTGTCTATCAGCCATGACAAACCATACCACCATAGCAACGCACCAGCTGGGACGCAGGCAAAACCAATAATCATCTCTAATGGACGATTAGGTTGTACGAATGCAAACTGTGCGTATGATGCAATGAAAAGAAAGATAATCAAGGGGTTAGAAAGCGTTACTAAAAAGGCTGTAACACCATTGTGGAAGAGTGAACCCTTCTCCTTTCCGCTCTGGTGAGCTTTCTTCATCGGGTCTGATTTGAAGCAATATACACCGAAAAGTAGTAGTAACACGCTTCCTGAAATCTGCAAGATCAACTTGTAGGTTGGATTCTCTAAAGGAGCCATGATAAAGCTCATGCCTAATCCAACAATCAAAGCATAGATTGTATCACTGATGGCAGCACCGATACCTGTTATAAAACCATACCAACGCCCCTTGTTCAAAGTGCGTTGTATACATAATATTCCAACTGGACCCATGGGAGCTGACGCTATAATACCAATGAGTAATCCCTTAAAGATGAAATCCAGTATATCTAATTGAATAGGAAATTGCATGCTTGTTATTTTGGGTGCAAAATTGCAAAAATAATACGAGATAAGCAAATTTACCTAACAAAACTTTGTGGTATTCTACTTTTTTCATAACTTTGCCCATAGTATATTCAAACTAAAAACTTATTATGTCATGGACGTAACAGAGCAGAAGCCAGTTGTAACTGGATTGGAAAAGCCATTTGTAATTGGCTTGGACTTAGGAGGAACAAATGCTGTATTCGGTGTCGTAGATCAGCGTGGTCAGGTACTTGCCACCAATTCTATCAAGACACAAGCTTATAAGACAGTCGACGATTTTGTAGAAGCAGGTGTAGAGGCAATACGTCCTCTCGTTGCTAAATATGGTGGAATAGGTCAGTTCCGTGCTATGGGTATTGGTGCACCTAATGGTAATTTCTATCGTGGCACGATAGAGTTCGCACCAAACCTCTCATGGGGACACGATGGTGTTGTGCCATTGGGCGATATGTTCTCACAAAAGTTAGGTATTCCTGTTGGTCTTACCAACGATGCGAATGCTGCTGCTATCGGTGAGATGCAGTATGGTGTAGCACGTGGCTTGAAGGATTTCATCATGATTACCCTCGGTACAGGTGTGGGTTCAGGTATTGTTGTTAACGGTCAGATGGTCTATGGTTCTGATGGCTTTGCTGGTGAGTTGGGTCACGTGATTATGGTTCGTGGAGAGAAGGGTCGCACTTGTGGTTGTGGTCGTACAGGTTGTTTAGAGACTTACTGCTCTGCAACAGGTGTTGCTCGTACCGCTCGTGAGTTCTTGCAGAATAGCAAGGAAGACTCTTTGTTGCGTGAGTTGAAACCAGAAGATATTACTTCTTTGGATGTTTCTATTGCTGCTGGTCGTGGCGATGCACTTGCTAAACGTGTTTACGAGTTCACTGGTAATATGTTAGGTGAGGCTTGTGCTGACTTCGCAACCTTCTCTTCTCCAGAGGCTTTCATCTTCTTTGGTGGTCTAACTAAGGCTGGTGACTTATTGATGGAACCTATCATGCGTTCTTACAAAGAGCATGCTTTGGAAATCTTCAAGGACAAACCAAAGTTCTTGGTAAGTTCGCTTGACGATGCTGCAGCAGCCGTTCTTGGTGCTTCAGCTATTGGTTGGGAATTATAATATAAGGTATATAGTTTCGGCTTCTATGAGGTGGTGCGTATGGCTATCCGCTTAATAGAGTGTGAAACGAAATGTACATAATGTAAGGACAAACACCCTTGTCAGTCTTTCTATATTAATAGGTAGAACTGACTTACGAGGATGTTTGTCTTTTTTGTGTTTGTTATCCATATCCTTGTTTTCGTGTGATATATCTTTAGTGAGGGTATAGCTACGTTATAAAGAAGAGCAAGATAAAGGACAACTTATTGGTAGTAAGGATTTGTTCTACCACAAGTAAGTTTATAGAAGAGTCTGCTTTTAGAGGTTCCTCCGAACATTAATCACTCTTTGTAGACTTTCTTTTTATAGTTTTTGTTTTGTGTTCTCGTTTTTTTAATCTAACTTTGCGAATACTTATAATACTTAGAAAGAAATAACAAGGACAGAAGATGAAACAGGAAGATGACATCAAGAAAGCGATTGAAGTGATGAGAAAGGGTGGTATCATTCTTTACCCAACTGATACTGTGTGGGGTATAGGTTGCGATGCTACCAATGCAGAAGCTGTAGCAAAGGTATATGCCTTGAAACGTAGAGACGATTCGAAGGCACTTATCTGCTTGGTCGATTCAGATAACCGTCTTCAACGTTATGTTCGCAATGTTCCTGATGTTGCTTGGCAGTTGATAGAAGCTGTTGAGAAACCAACAACATTGATTCTTGATGGTGCTGTAAACCTTGCTCCGAATTTGATTGCTGAGGATGGTTCTATCGGTATTCGTATTACAAAGGAGCCTTTCTCACATGAATTATGCTATCGATTCCAGAAAGCTATCGTAAGTACGTCGGCTAATGTTAGCGGTGAACCTGCTGCACAAAACTATTGCGATATCTCACAGGAGATTCTTGATGGTGTTGACTATGTTTGTGAGTCAAGATGTCAGGAACACAAACCACATACCCCATCCAGCATTATCAAATTGGCTGCTGATGGCGAAGTGAAAATCATAAGGAGATAATTGAATAGATAGGATGAAAGTGTCTGGTAGTCTGGGGGATATGTCTCGACTTGCTAATTGGCGGAAGAACCATGTATCCGATCGTCAACTGGTATTAGTGTTGGCGTTTGCTATTGGTCTTCTTGCTTCATTAGCAGCATATATTCTTCACTTTATTATCAAGTTGATAGAGGAATTAGTAACCTCTGGTTTCGATGTTGCAACAATCAACTGGCTCTATCTCATCTATCCAATCGTAGGTATTTGGCTGACAAGTCTATTTGTTAAGTATGTTGTACGTGATAATATCTCGCATGGTATTACGCGTGTTCTCTATGCTATTTCTACGAAACAATCTCGTTTGAAAGCCCATAATACTTGGTCATCTATTGTTGCTTCTGCCATTACGATTGGTTTTGGTGGTTCGGTAGGAGCAGAGGCACCTATTGTGTTGACGGGTTCAGCTATTGGTAGCAACCTCGGACGTATCTTTAATTTAGATAATCGCACACTCATGCTTCTTGTGGGTTGTGGCGCAACGGCGGCTGTATCTGGTATTTTCAAGGCTCCAATAGCAGGATTAGTATTTACATTGGAAGTGTTGATGGTCGACTTGACCATGGCTTCTCTTTTGCCAATCTTGATTGCATCAGTGACGGCAACGTGTTTCTCCTATTTCTTCACAGGTGGTTCGTCAATGTTTCATTTCCAAATGGATAACATTTGGGGACTTGACCGTGTACCACCGACTATCTTGTTAGGTATCGCTTGCGGTTTTGTATCACTCTACTTCATGCGATTGATGTCCTGGTGTGAGAATGGTTATGGGAAACTCTCTTCTAAGCCTTATCTGAAACTGCTTGTGGGTGGCTTGGTGCTTTCTCCACTTATTTTCCTCTTTCCTTCACTCTATGGTGAAGGCTATGATAGTTTGAGATTGTTTATAGAAGGAAAGACAGAGGCCGACTGGATGCAAATCATGAGTGGATCTATGTTTGCAGAGAAGTCAAATTTCCTACTGCTTTATGTGGGCTTAGTTGTCATGACGAAGGTTTTTGCAACCAGTGCAACAAATGGTGCAGGCGGTTGTGGTGGAACCTTTGCGCCTTCTTTGTTCATTGGTGGCTTTGGTGGTTTCTTCTTTGCTCGTTTTTGGAATATGCAGCAACTTGGTGTTTATATTCCAGAGAAGAACTTTACGCTCTATGGTATGGCAGCTGTGATGTCGGCTGTGATGCATGCACCTTTGACGGGTATCTTCCTGATTGCCGAACTGACAGGCGGTTATCAACTCTTTATCCCATTGATTATTGTGACTATCAGTTCTTATCTTACGATAAATATCTTCGAACATCATAGTATTTATGCTGTACGTTTGGCAAAGCAAGGTAAACTCCTCACACACCATACAGACAAGTCTATCCTCACTTTGATGAGTATGGATAAGATTATCGATCATGACTTTACATCGGTCGGACCGGATATGGAGATGGGAAAACTTATTCATGCTATCAGTTCCAGTCGCAATGATTATATTCCTGTGCTCGATGAGTCTTGTAAGTTATTAGGTGAGATTGATATTAACAATCTACGACATATTATCTTCCGTACTGAACTTTATCACCGTTTTCATGTCAATCAGTTGATGTCACCACCAGCAGCAATGCTTGGTGTCAACGACCCAATGGAGGATGTGATGAAGACTTTTGAACGTACGGGTGCACAGTATTTACCTGTTGTGAATATTGATAGTCAGTTGGTCGGCTATATCTCTCGAGCTCGTCTTTATAGTATGTATCGTCAGTTTGTAGCAGACTTTAGTGCAGAGTAAAATAGATGTCTGCCGTCTCTTACTTATTATCTCACCTCTTGTTAAATTCCCAAAGATAATGAAAAAAGAAAATATACGTATTGTTTTCATGGGCACTCCAGAGTTTGCTGTGGAGTCGTTGAAAGCATTAGTTGAGAATGGATATAATGTTGTAGCTGTAGTCACACAGCCTGATAAACCTGTTGGACGTCATCAAGAACAGCTGCAGCCATCACCTGTGAAACTCTATGCACTTGAACATAACTTGCCAGTTCTCCAGCCTGTAAAGATGAAGGATGCTGATTTTATAGAAGAATTGCGTTCTTATAAAGCTGATATGCAGGTGGTTGTTGCCTTTCGTATGTTGCCGGAGATAGTGTGGAGTATGCCTCGCTTGGGTACGTTTAATGTACATGCAGCCCTGCTTCCACAGTACCGTGGTGCTGCTCCTATCAACTGGGCGGTTATCAATGGTGAGATTGAGACAGGTGTGACGACCTTCTTCCTTGATAAAGACATAGATACTGGTCGTATTATCCTTCAAAAGCCGTTTGCTATTCCTGATACAGCTGATGTTGAGTATGTCTATGATGGCTTGATGGTTTTGGGCGCAAAGATTGCTATGGAAACAATTGATCTCATTGCATCTAAATTGCCTGAAGATAGTCTGGATACCGTTGATTTCTCTGCAGTTCTTGATGGCATAAGTGCTCCTCAAGTGTGTGAAGATACTGAATTACATCATGCACCGAAGATATTTAAGGAGACATGCGAAATCAATTGGAATCAGTCTGCTAAGAAAGTTTATGATTTTGTTCGTGGACTCAGTCCTTATCCTGGCACTTGGAGTACACTCTGTTCTATTGAAGACAATGGAGTAAAGCCTTTGATTATGAAGGTTTATAAGACGGCTAAGTCTGACCGTGCATCTGTAGGTACCCCTGGTACGCTCGTCGTAGAAAAGACCCGTCTCTATGTCAACACGTCTGATAACCTCTTGGAACTTCTCGATATTCAGTTGACTGGTAAGAAACGAATGGATGTTCGCTCATTCTTAAATGGGTTTAAGGATATAGAGAAGTATCGTTTTTAGACAGAATGACATAAAGACATATTACTTTAATGACATATTTTGTTGTTTGGAAAGGAGTTAAGTATAGGCTATCAGACAGAGCTACATAAGATATCTTAACTCACAGCCTACACGTCCCATATTAAAATATGTCATTAAAGTAATATGTCTTTATGCATTCTGTCTTCGTTCTAAAATATGTCATTAAAGTAATACGTCTTTATGTCATTCTGTCTAAACCCTTGTCTTTCTGTCTTCCCTTAGAATATGTCATTAAAGCAATATGTCTTTATGTCATTCTGGCTTCATAAAAATATGTCATTAAAGCAATATGTCTTTATGTCATTCTGTCTAAACTCTTGTCTTTCTGTCTTGTTTTATAGTCTCACAGGCATTGTTATTTGTAGTTCTGTGAAGTCTGCCTTCGTTGCATGTGCATTAACGCTGAAACCTAAAGTAAGATTCTTTAGCTTAGGGAAACTATAAAACACACCAACTTGTTCATGATAAGGTCTTTCCAATCCATTACGTGATTTATAACCCATGTGTCGGTAGAGGTAATAACCTAAGCTGACACGAACAGACATGTTACCATAAAAGATCTCATGACGACCTTCGATGCTAAGTGACCACGGACTATGCTTCTCTCCAGTGTATCCATGTCCCTTATCATGTTGTGCAACCCTACTAATATAATCTCCATAGAAAAGACCAAAGCCTACGCCAGATGCCCAGCGACGTGCATAACGATAGAGTAGGTGAGTATGGAAAGAATAGGCTCCGTAGAAAGCAAACTGCTCCCTACGATAATCAGGATGTCCTAGTGGAGTTTCAAATTGTGTCTGCTGCCAATCCTCAAGTAAAGTTTTACCACCTATTCCAAGGGTGAATTCCGTAAACCAATACTTTTGGAAGGGATCTTTAGGATGTGTGTTCCCCTTTGCAACTTTCGTTGTTTCCTTCTCTGGTTCGTATACAATACCAAGGAATGGACCTAAATAGTTTGCTCCTTTGTTGGGGCGTGCCATAGCCCCATTGCTATGGTGTGCAAAGTCTAATCCAGCCTTTATGCTCCATTCCTTTGCTACCTTATATTGTCCGTACAGTCCTGCTGTGAAGAAGATATTAAGGTGTGAACCAATATATTCGTTGTCAATATTGTTCTTCTGGTTATATTTTAGCGAGGTATAACCAACGCCAGTACCTAAGTAATAGCCCCACTGCCAGTGTTTACTACGATAAAGTGGACGATTAAACGTACCATAGAGGGTTAGGAAGTTACCTAATTTACTGGTATAATCTACTGGCTGTGCCTCTCCCCATGGGCTATCTTTATGCATAGTAGTCCCATGGTTAAGGTTATAGCGCAGACCAACAGAGAAGGTTGGGTAGTTATAATCACGTGCAAAATCATTCTCTGATGGTGTGATATTTAGTTGTGCAGCTATGGCATGCGTCTCTTTCGTCTTAGTCCAGATACGTGGCTCCTTGTCTATACATAAAGTTTGTGCAGGCGTATAACGTACCTCTATACCTACTTTGGGTATAGCAATAGAATCAGACTCCTCTGCAGAAGCAACTGCAGAGAGTAGTAAAAATGGTATGAAAAGGAGTTTTCTCACTTGTCTTCAGATGGTATCAGAGCACCTGTATTCTGTAGCCAAGTGTTACTTCTAACATACTGTTTCGAGCGTTCTTTAATAAATCCTTTGCTTCAGTGTCTCTTGCTAACTTTCTGAAGTATAGGTTGTAACGTGCTTCTATCTGCCATTGCTTCCATTCGTAACTAATACCAAGAGGAAGTGCGATATCACCACTATGGATATGATTCTTGAGGTTGATATCTTCACCATTTTTCTTTTTAGCATGTGCGCTGATAACATATCCTGCGTGTACTCCAGTAGTGAAACTCCATGGTAAATCTGCCCAAGGATACCAACGTACTATATAGTTAGTGTTGATATAATGTAAATTAACATTGTATGGACCATATTTTTGTATAATAGGGTTCCCATAGTCGTCTGTGGCGTTGATATTACGATAGATACCAGAACCTCCTTGGTGGCTATATTGCATTTCAACGTCTATTGCAAGGTTTTTAGCCACGAAGACTTCAACGTATGCACCAGCAACAGCCCCCAACTTAAAATTGTTATCAACACCTAAGAGGTTTGATAAGTTTAATCCAACTTTTGGCGCTGCATATAAATCCCATACCGTATGCTCACCAGTTGGTTTAGTATCTTGAACAATGGCTCCTTTAACGTCTTGGTAGCCTTCTTTAACAACTTCGCCAATACGTTTCGCGGCGTTTTTGTTTATTACCTGAGCCTGTCCGTTTGTCAATGCCCCTAAAAGGATGGCAGCAATCAATATAATCTTTTTCATTTTTTAGGATAACTGATTCTGATGCAAAGATAGTGATTTTTCTTCAAACCATTGATATCTTGTGGTTTTTTCATACATATAAAGATACAGAATGCATGTTTAGACAGAATGACATAAAGACATATTTCTTAATGACATACTAAATCTTGAGTTTGTGGTCGAGAATTAAGTACGTCATTATGTTTCCTAAAAGGGAATTATTCCCTGTTTAAGTTTCTTACTGCAGACTTAGAGTCATTCTGTCTCCGCTTACAATATGTCCTTGAAGAATATGTCTCTATGTCATTCTGTCTCCGCTTACAATATGCCCTTAAAGAATATGTCTCTATGTCATTCTGTCTCCGCTTACAATATGCCCTTAAAGAATATGTCTCTATGTCATTCTGTCTCCGCTTACAATATGTCCTTGAAGAATATGTCTCTATGTCATTCTGTCTCCGCTTACAATATGCCTCTATGTCATTCTGTCTCCGCTTACAATATGCCCTTAAAGAATACGTCTTTATGCCATTCTGTCTTCAACTAAAATATGTCAGTGAAGAATATGTCTTTATGTCATTCTGTCTCTGAATAAAATATGTCATTAAAGAATATGTCTTTATGTCATTCTGTCTATCTTCATGTCATTCTGTCTGTCTTTATGTCATTCTGTCTATCTGATGTGTACTCTGTATGTCTTTATGTTATTCTGTCTCCAATTAAAATATGTCATTGAAGAATATGTCTCTATGTCATTCTGTCTATGTGAAGTATACTCATTCTGTCTCTCCATTGCTTGTTAGTTCGAAAGGGGCTGGGGGATGAGGATGTTTTATATCGCATACTAACAAATATTCTATTAATATTCTTTCTTTTCTCATTTTTTTTATTTAATTTTGTACCCATAATAAAGGAAATTAGAACTATTAACAGAATGATTCTGCGAACGAAACCCATCTACTGAATTGACCAGCACAGTTTTTATTGTTTGAGCTAACGATCGTTACTGTATCATGTCTTTATGTTTTGCGTTTTCGTTCTTATGCGGAGGAACCGAGATAGTTGTCAGCCTGCAGACGAATTATTGTCTGTAGGGAGGAGATGATTTTACCACTTTTATCTTAAATTACGTATTAGATGCTGAGTAATCAGTGGGTCGATAGACGATAACAGCTTGTCTCAATCGGTTACTTTCCGTATCCTTGTTTCTCTTTTCCTATCAAACCAAGATTATCTTAATATTATGTTTAACCAATGGATATAAAAGATTTTTTGATCTTAGATACTTTTCCAAAGCGTTATGAAGCTTGTTTCCTTGAGAATTGTGCAGTGAAAGAGGATTGTCTTCACCATTTATATTTCAAGTTACAACCAGCTTCCAATACATGGGGAGATGCAATCTTTCCCTCGGCACTTATGCTAGAAAACCTTGTTAATGGTCGTTGCAGAATGTTTCATGCGAAGAGACTTGTCACTTGTTATGCAGGTTTCACTCATTTCTTCGACGAGGTAAGGCGCAAGGACTTACCTTCTCTCCGCAGTGAAGTCTATTCGTATTTCCGAGGACGTAGTAATTTCTATCGTTATGGGAATGCCGAAAGAGGCTATCTTTATACGCAGTCAATGGCAGACGATGTGAAAGCGTTATTTATGGAGTATGGCTATAACGAACCTAAATACGAGCGAACATTCAAATCAATAGTCTTTTATGAGTAGGTATTGACTCTGTTTTAATTTAAGGTTCTATTCATTTAAGTATGATAAAAATGTTCTTATATTTTTGTCCGGCAGCTCCGGACAGTCTTTCCGACATCCCCGGACAATCATTCCGGCTACTCCGGACATGTTGTCCGGCGGCTTCGGACAACATGTCCGATAATATTTAGATACTCAAAATAATTAAAAATATCATTTAGTAACTAAGGGACATAATGACTTTAAATCAGCGTATTAATTGGATAGACTGGGCTAAGGTTTTTGCTATATATTTAGTAGCGTTAGGACACCTCTTAAGTAAAACAGGCAGAGAAGGATATATATTAAATTTTATATATTCCTTTCATATGCCATTTTTCTTTTTTATATCAGGTTATCTCTTTAAGATTAAAGAAAGTAACTTTCGTTCATTTCTAAAAGGGTCTATTCGTTCACTATTAGTTCCTTATGTATTATTAAATCTGATAGGTAATTTCTTTCTCATCCCAACTTGGGTGTTAGCAAAGCAATGGCCTATTGATCAGTTGTTTTATTTTATTACTGCGGACTGTCATGGAGAACCTGGCCCTACCTGGTTTTTAGTGTGCCTTTTTCAGGTTCGTCTTTTATCATATTTTATAGTACGGCAGACTCCTGTTTGGCGTTTGTTAGTTGTCTTGTTCTGTGTATTGATTGCTTATCTATTTCCTTTCCATCTATATTGGAGAATTGATACGGTGTTTATGGTTTTACCATTTTATATAGCAGGATATGAACTAAAAAGCAAGTTATCTTTTTTCTCTTCGAAGATATCCTTTTTTATTTTACTGCTCATTGTGTTGTTATCGACAATGATAATGGGTTATTCAAATGTATATTTACGTTTGTTTGGTGATTACCCATTGCTTTATTATCCTTATGCATTTGCAGGGATTTTTATGTTAATTAGCTTGTCGTTCATGTTTGATAAGTATAATTTTAAGTTTATTACAATATTATCAATAGGCACAATTGTGATAATGGGGCTTCATGGTATAGTCTTCTTATATGTGAAAACTATATTTAAGGATTTATTCTCTTTAGACTACATATTCCTCACATTCACTGGCAAATTACTTTTGTCAAGTATAAGTCTTTTGTTGTTATATTATCCAATTATTTGGATTCAGAAATATTTTCCGATTGTAATGGGAGGAAGAGGTCGTTATGGAAGAAAATAACAAAACGATAGCCAAAAACACTTTGATGTTGTATATGAGAGCTATTCTCATGATGGGAATAGGTCTTTATACCTCTCGTATTATCCTTAAAGTCTTAGGAATAACAGATTTTGGTATCTATAATGCTGTTGGAGGTATTATAGCTATGTTTGGTTTTATATCCTCTTCCTTGAGCAATGCAACTTCACGATTTATAACGATAGCTATTGGTCGTGGCGATCAAAACTATACTAATCGTACTTATGGAAATATAAAAGTAATGTACTATATCCTTTGCGTGGTTATAGTATTACTTGCAGAGACTGTTGGGCTTTGGTTCTTGTTTAATAAAATGACCATTCCTGCTGATAGAATGTCTGCCGCATTTTGGGTTTATCAATATTCGATCCTCTCTTCCGTCGTTGGTTTCATATCTGTGCCATATAATTCTGCTATCATTGCTCATGAGAGAATGTCAGCTTTTGCTTATATTTCTTTGCTTGATGCTACGTTAAAGTTAATTATCTGTTTTCTTTTACAGATGTCATCTTATGATAAGTTGATTGTGTATGCTACTTTGTTGTTTTTTGTAGGTGTCATAGATCGGATTATTTATGCAGTATATTGCAATAAACGCTTTGAAGAAGTTCATGCTCCAGCAAGAATTGATAAAGAACAGTTAAGGGAGATCTTAACAATGTCTGGATGGTCTTTAAGTGGAAACTTGTTTTGGATTTTGAATACGCAAGGAGTAAATCTTATCTTGAATGTTTTCTTTGGCCCTGTTGTTAATGCAGCTCGAGGAATTGCGATGCAGGTGCAAGGGGTTATGGGACAGTTTGTCACAAATTTTCAAACAGCAATTAATCCGCAGATTACAAAAAGTTATGCTAATGTAGAATATGATAGAATGCACTCTTTACTCCATTTAAGTAGTAAGTTCTCTTATTTTCTAATGCTATTAATGAGTGTGCCTGTCTTTATAGAAGCACCTATTATATTGAAGTGGTGGTTAGGGACTATTCCTGATAATACTATTGTTTATCTAAGAATTATATTGTTATATTCTGTTTTTACAACGTTAGCTAATCCTTTATGGATTGCAGTGTTAGCCACTGGTAAACTTAAGAAATATCAACTATGGGATAATACGGTACAAGCACTTGTTCTACCAATTTCGTATATTGCATTTAAGTTCTTTCATGCAGCCTCATATTGGGTCTTTATTATATTACTTGTTGCTGAAATTGTTGAGATTTTTGTTCGTGTATGGGTTGTTTTACCACTAATAAATCATAAGTATTTAGATTATATTCGTGAGGTTGTTATCCCCTTAGTATTAGTGTCTTTTATTGCCCCATTGGTTCCTGTGGCCTTGTCCAATTATTTAAGTACTAATGAGGTGGTTGAATTTTTTATGATTTCTGTTATTTCTGTGTTAAGCTCTTTATTATTCATTTGGTTGTTGGGGATGAAGCGTTCAGAGCGAGTTTATTTTGTAGAGTTTCTTAAAAAAAGGTATAAAAAGTAAGTAATATGACACCAAAGATTTTAGCATTATATTTACCTCAGTATTTCCCATTTCGCGAAAATGACGAATGGTGGGGTAAAGGGTTTACTGAATGGACTAATGTAGGTAAAGCTAAACCATTATGGAAGGGACATTATCAGCCTAAAGTTCCAGCAGACTTAGGTTATTATGATCTTCGTGTGCCTGAGGTCCGTGAGCAGCAGGCTGAATTGGCACGAAAAGCTGGTGTCACAGGTTTCCTGTATTGGCATTATTGGTTTGGGAACGGGAAACGGTTAATGGAACGCGTTTTTCAAGAGGTTCTTGAGACAGGTAAGCCAGATTTCCCTTTTGCGTTAGCATGGGCAAATCATTCGTGGGATAAGAAAGATTGGGAAGGAGGTAGACTTCATGATATTATGTTAATGGAACAGACCTATCCTGGGGAAGAAGATGCAAGACAGCATTTTGAGTTCTTATTAAAAGCATTTAAGGATGAACGTTATATAAAGGTTGATGGTTGTCCGTTCTTGTATATATTTAAGCCGGACGAAGTGCCATCAACTTATTTACGTTGGTTCAGACAATGGGCACAAGAAGCTGGCTTTAAGGATTTATATTTAGTAGCTAATGTGTGGGGAAAGAATACATTAGAACATTATCAGACAATGGGGTATCAGGCTGTTGTTGAAAATAATATGCTTGATTTGTTACAAACAAAATATTCACAGATGCCTAAATATAAGGAATTTCTATATCGTGCTTATAGGAGATGCTCTCAAACTTTGAGTGGAAAGTCCAGAGGAGCTATGAATTATAGGGAGTTTGCTTCTAAGGTTATTACTGATGAATGTAAGAATCGTTATGTTATCCCCGAAATATTTCCTAATTGGGATCATAGCCCACGTAGCGGTAGAGCAGCTACAGCAATATTCTATAATGAAGACCCTGACTCATTCTATGAAATGGCGTGTGATGCATTGAAAGCAATTAAAGATAAACCCTCTGAGGAACAGATTATCATTCTTAAATCATGGAATGAATGGGGAGAAGGCAACTATATGGAACCTGATATGAGGTATGGGCATGGTTACATAGAGGCATTACAAAAAGCTGTGGATAAGTTTAAGTAAATTTTATGTAAAAGACTATGGAGTACGCTATTTCTATTATTGTTCCAATATATAAAGCAGAAAAATATCTACGTAAGTGCATAGATGGTATATTACAACAATCTTTTACGGATTTTCAACTTATATTAGTTGATGATGGGAGCCCAGATAGTTCTGGGGAAATCTGTGATGAATATGCATCTAAGGATTCTCGTATAGAAGTGATTCATAAGAGAAACGGAGGACTTACTTCTGCACGTAAATGTGGAGTTGAATATGCAAAAGGGAGGTATTCGATTCAAATAGATCCAGATGATTGGGTAGAATCTTCATTGCTTGAAGATTTGTATCAGAAGGCTATTAAAGAAGATGCTGACATGGTGATTTGTGACTTCTGGGAGCATTGTGATGGGAATACTGTATATTCAAAACAAGAGCCAAAGTCCCTTGAACATACGGAAGTTATGAAAGAAATGTTTTCAACTCTGAAAGGCACCATGTGGAATAAACTTATCAGAACTTCATGTTATAAGCAATGTAACATTCAGTTCTATGAAGATTTAGTACTGATAGAGGATTTATTCTTGATGTTCCAATTCCTACTCCACCCGCTTAAAGTAGCGTACGTTCCTAAGGCGTTATATCACTATGAAAGAAATACAAATCCTAATAGTTTAACAATGGCTCATGGTGAACGCTTCAAAGGGTATGCAGATGGTATATGTAAACACTTTAGAGAATTACTAAAGCCACATCCAGAGTTTTGGAATTTATGGATAGAAAAAGAAATGCCTTGGATAGCGTATACATCTTTATATTATGATATTTTTGATAAGCAACGTTTTTTTACAGAATTCCATTATCTTTGTAAAAAGACAGTAGCTGGTACTAATAATATTATAGTAAGATTGGCATTGTATAATTATTTTTTAGGCAGAGTATTCATATCTTTACGAAAAGGTGTAAGTAATAAAGTGAAGAATCGGTAATGAAAGTATCTTTTATAATACCTTTATATAACGCAGAAAGATTTATTGAGCGGTGTGTACAGTCTATATATAAACAAGATCTTCCGCAAGATTTGTTTGAAATTATAATTGTTGATGATGGCTCAACCGATAATTCTTTAGCTATTGCTAAAGAATTATCGGTAAGGAATCGTAATATCTTTGTATTTTCTAAAGAGAATGGTGGTTCCGCTGCAGCAAGAAACCTTGGAATTAAAAAGTCATTTGGGGATTATCTTGTATTTATAGATAGCGATGATTATTTTCAGTCTCATTGTTTGAATAAAATTTTTAAGATGTGTTTATTGAATAATCTTGATATTCTATACTACAGACTGTTAATACATTATTCGGATGAGGGCCTCCCAGATGAACTTGGTGGTGATTATAATGGAATGCCTATTCATCGAATTATGGATGGACTTGAATGTTATAAAAGGGGATTTCTTGCAAGCACGATGTGTGGGTGTATAGTTAGAAAAAGCCTTTTGATTGATAATGGATTAGAGTTCTCGGATAAACGATATGGAGAAGACGCTTTATTAAGTTATTGTATTACAGCTTTTGCCCAAAAAGTGATGTTCTTAAACGACGCACCTTATATATATTTTAAGAACAATGACTCCGTGTTGCAGAGTATGTCAATAAATCAGCATTTGAGGCAAATAGAAGATACTTTAGGGGTAGGGTATGATTTACAAAGATTATCTTTAGAAATAAATAATATTAAACTTTCTGATATATTGAAGAGGTATTCTGTTAATATTATATTTGGTGCTTATTTAGAGATGTGGAAATCTCGAAAAGAATTTAAGTATAATAATCTTCTAAACCCATTTATTACAAAATTAAAGGAACAGGGGAGATTTCCTTTCAAAGGTCCTTTTTTCTCGTTTAAGAAATGGCTTGTTGTAAAGATATTAATTAATAACGAATGTATGTATTTATGAAGATATTAATTGATGCCACATACATAACGAAAGAAACTTGGTATAAAAGTTTATCAGTTTATATATTTAGATTCCTTGATTCTGTATATAACACACGGAAGAAAGATTTTATACTACTTATATTACCAGAGATTAAAGATGAGATAAATAAAAAATATCCAGAGTTAGAGATAATTGTTTATAACCCTTATTCGAAAAAAATAAAGGGGAATAGATTTATAAAATTTATAAAGCGTTGTAAATTGTATAAATATACCGTTGAAAAATCTGGCTGTGATTCTCTATTTCTCCCAAATGATTTAATTATGTTTTCGGCAATCGCAACACGTTTAAGAAAAACTGTTGTAATCCATGATATGAAAAGTTTTAATGAAAAATCTATATTATCTTTTTCGTATTGGATCTTTTGGATTTATTATTGGTTACTTATAAAAAACGCTAATCACGTAGTTGCTATTTCAAACTATACAAAGACAGACATTTTACGTTTTTTTCCTAAACGATGGGAAAAGAAAATGGATGTAGTTTACAATTCCGTCGTAATCCCTGAAGTAAAATTAAAAGATACAGGGATTAATTGTAATTACATATTATATGTTAATGCTTTGCTCCCTTATAAGAATATAAAAACTCTTATAAAGTGCTTTGCATTAATAAAAGATCAGATTAATCAGAAACTTGTTATCGTAGGGAAAAAAACAGAATATTGGCAAAATGAAATTCTACCATTAATAATCAAAGAAGGTATTGAGGATAGAATAATTCAGTTGCAAGATATTTCGGAAGAGTATCTAATAAATTTATATAGAGGAGCTGATTTGTTCGTAACAACATCCTTGAAGGAGGGTTTTGGATATACGCCAATTGAAGCTGCAATGTGTGGTTGTCCTGTTGTTAGTACTAAGTGTGAAGCATTAGGAGACACTACACGTAATTTGCTATTTTATTATAGGCCACCATTAGATGAGTATGCTTTAGCAGAACAGGTAATGTTTTTACTTAAAAATCCTCCTTCTGAAAAACGATTACAATTAATTTCTGAGGAATATAAGAGAGTTTATAGTGAGTATAAGCAAATTAAATGTTTGTTAAAAATAATTCAATCTTAAAATGGAGAAGCAAAGGCAGTCGAATATTGAGCTATTGAGAATTCTCTCAATGATATTTGTGATGTTGATACATGTTACTTATGCATTATCTGGAAAGTGTTATTCTCAGTCTGATTCATTGATGTGTGTAATAGTTCAATGGATAACCATGATATGTGTTGATTTATTTGTAATGATTTCTGGATGGTTTGGAATACATTTCACAATAAAAGGAATTGTTAAGCTACTATATCAAACGATTTTTCTAGCGTTATTCGCATTTGTTATTTGTATTTTATCTGGATACGCTCATTTTACTATAGGTGGTTTATGGCATTGTACTTTTGGTATATTTAGTACTTATTGGTTTGTATGGGCTTATATACTGTTAGTTATTCTTTCGCCAGTGTTAAATTCTTATGTAGAAATAGCAACACGCTCCCAATTTAAATTTCTATTATTATCGTTTTATGTGTTTGCGTTGTATGCTTATTTTACATTAAAAGTTGACCCAATATTTTCTAAGGGATTTCATACTATGTCGTTCATAGGAATATACCTTTTAGGAAGATATATGAAACTCTATAAACCCAAATGGACACAATTTAGTAAAAAAATAGATTTTATAATTTACATCTGTTCTGTTACAGTAGCTGTTGTCTCTGTTTGTCTCCTACAAAAATATCATCAAGAAACTTTGATAGTAGAAAAGTTTGGTAATTATATTGCACCTACTACTATGATTGGGGCTGTTTTCTTCTTTCTCATTTTTACAAAGTTTTCTTCCCATAATAAGTTTATTAATTGGTGTGCTATTTCTTGCTTTGCTGCTTTCATTATACACATGCAATTTGATATGCACAAATTATATAATGAAGTATTCCAAAGAATTCATTCGGAATATCCCTTACCTCTCTTTTGGCTTGTTTCGATAACTCTCGTATTCGGAATGTTTATATTGTGTGTCTTAATAGATAAGATTAGACTATATACCTGGAATAAGTTATTTGAAAAAATGTAATCTCTAAAAGTATCATCATGAGGTATAAAGAGTGTTTGGATTATATAAGAAGTGACTATTATAGAGTGCGTGGAAACAGAAATGTAAATATTCTTAGAATGTTATTTACAACGATTATGGAAGAAGGGTTTAGATACCTCTTTTGGTTTAGGCTTTCTAATTGTGATAATATTCTACTGAGTGGAGTTAGTCGTATATTCTATAGGATAATTGGTTCGAATCTTCGTATTTCTATTCAAAGGAGTACGAAGATTGGATATGGATTAAATATAGCTCATGGAGGTCCTGTTGTTATTAACGCATCGGCTATAATTGGAGATAATGTAGATATCTATCAGTATACAACTATTGGGAGTTCTCTTTTTCATGCAGCAGAAATTGGTAATAATGTTTATATCGGTCCATCTGTTTGTATAGTCGAGGATGTGAAAATAGGAGATGGAGTAACAATTGGCGCAGGGGCTGTAATTGTAAAAGACGTTGAAGCTGGAACAACTGTTGCAGGGAATCCAGCAAAAGTCATCTCACATAAGGAACCGGGACGCCTCGTTTGGAGAAGATGGAATCGTGAATGGAATAAATATAATAAAAAATGAATCCACAAATATCTGTTATTGTTCCTGTATATAATGGAGAGCGTTATCTCCATGAGTGCATAGATAGCATTCTTAATCAAAGTTTTACAGACTTTGAGTTAATATTAGTTGATGATGGCAGTAAAGATGGCTCTGCTCATATATGCGATGATTACGCAAAGAAAGACCAAAGGGTACGAGTTATACATAAGCAAAATGAAGGTATAAACGCTACTCGAAGGCGTGGAGTTCGTGAGGCTAAAGGGGTATGGGTTAATTTCTGTGATAATGATGATTCTTTACCGCAGGATGCCTTAGAAAATTTATATTGTCTTACAGAGGACACTGACATTGTAATAGGTTTTCCGGATACTCCTAATTATCGTAGAGAATTGTCACTTGATGATTGTCGTCGTAATATGATTACAGCCAAGCTCCTCCCTCCGACACCTTGGGCGAAACTATATCGTCGGTCATTATTGACAGATGATATTTTTGATTTCCCTCGGGAAATAGACGGAGAAGAAGATATGATAATGAATATTCGTTTAATGTTCAAGATTACTCGTGCACCACATATATGTTTTAAAAAGGTGTATAATTTCCGGCGTAATACAGCTAGTGTTTCTCACACGAAAAAGGCTTCTTTAGAACATGAGGAGATTTTTGATAAGATAAGGGCTATATCTATTCCTACTGATGTAATCTCTTATTATATGTCAGAGATTTTGTGGAGCAGATTGAATGGCCTTGTTAGTATTGCATTTAATAATCCAGAGTCTATTGTTGAATGGGAACATCCCTATCTTGTTCAGCTTAAGAGAGATATAAAAAGGTATCAATATAAGTTAAATCTTCAACAATGGCTAATGGTACATATTCGCACAAAAAAAATATTAAAGCTTTGTGCTTTCATGATTATGGTAAAGAATTTCATTAGATATCGTTTAGGGCTTAATAACTAATTGTATTTTTATGAGATTGACTTTAATATCCTTATCCACTCCTACATTTAATAATTGTCGTGCAGCGAGTGCTTTACCTTATCATTTGATATCTTCAGTAAAGAAATCTTTTTCAGCTTCGATCAATGTATATAGCTATAATATTAATGAATTAGATACAGCCCAGATAGAGCAAGTAGAAAAAGAACTGAATATAACAATTCATCTGTTAGATAAGCCTAGGTGGTTAAAATTGATGATGATGTTACATTTAGTTTTTCTTCGAGTTTTCTTGAAATATCCGCTGTATAGTTATTGTAGTTTACCCCAAAGACATATTGATTCTATTAAAAGTACTGACTCTGATGTTATTTGGATTTATGGTGAAGAGTTAGCTAATCATTCTAAATATTTTGAAGGTTCAAAATGTATAGTAACTATGCCTGATTGTGAATCTCTTTATTATTATAGGATGCTTCGGCAGCCTTGGGCAACTATGAGTCTATTGCAAATAATGAAGTATTCATTTGCATACTGGCAGTACAAGGGTTTAGAGAGGCTTTTCTGTGAGAAAGATGTAATATATCATTTTGTTGGTAAGGAAGATGCGGATTTTTTTAAGTCGATGAACGGTCAAGCTAATTCTTTATTTATGCGCCATCCTTTATATGCATATAATAGCGAAAAGACTATAAAGTTCCATCAACCAAAGATAAAATTATTATTTACAGGTAGATACGATTTTTATTGTCAGCATGGAAGTGACGATTTTTTGTCAGAACTTGAGAAAAATTGTAATGGTTTATCTTCTTATTTTGAAATAACTTTTTTAGGAAAAGGATGGGAGATTTGGAGTAAAAAACTTCATAAAGTAGGATTTCAGTCTCAGCACATTTCTTTTGCACCAGATTATATAGCAGAATTACAAAATCACGATATACAAGTTAATGCTATAGATGTAGGTACTGGTACGAAAGGTAAGGTGTTAGACGGGATAGCAAATGGTTTGTTAATCGTTGGTACACCATACGCATTAGAGAATATATCTGTTAAGAATGGAGACTCGTGTGTTATGGTTTCTAATGGTATCGAATTCATTCAATCTCTTTATATTATAAAGAACAATGTTTCTCTCTATGAAAGTATTGCTAAAAAAGGGCAAGAGAAAGTCCTGTTAGAGCATAATACAAAGACTATAGCTAGAAATCTTTTTGGGAATTATAAATAAAAAAATAATTTATGTGGTTGTATCTTCTAATTTTCTTTATACCAGTTTTTTTCTTCCTATCTACTAACCCAGGAAGGAATCAACATAGTTCATTTTTGTTCCTGCTTCTTTTAGGCTTATCTCTTTTCGTGGGCTTTTCAGATATGTTTGGCGGTTACGACAGATATATTTATGGGGAAATTTTTGATAATCTTGCTGATGTAACAACGAGAAAAGGAGATTACTCAGATTCTCTCTATTATTATTCTTATAGTAGTGAGGTTGGTTATACTTTTCTAAATGTACTAATATCTTTTTTTACAGAGAATCGTTATATTTTCATCTTAATAATCACATTGATTATTTATATCTGCTTATTTATATCTCTAAGAAAGTATACGGAAAATTATCCTTTAGCTGTAGTCTTATTTATGGGGTTATGGTTTTTCTTTACATTTACCTATTTGAGACAAGTGCTTGCTGCAACAATTGTGTGGTTAAGTATTCAGTATGTTATTGAACGTAAGTTTTGGAAATTCTTGGTAGTCTTTCTTATAGGATTCTCTATGCATAATTCTGCTATTATTTTCTTTCCTCTGTATTTTATACCATTAAGGAAATTCTCACCAAAGTTAATAGTGGGAGTTATGCTGTTTTTACTATTGTTAGGACTATCTCCTTTACCTAACTCACTTTTTGAAGTATACGAAAGTAGTTCTATTGTTGAGCGGCATGCAGAGTATAATGCAAGTGGAGATTTAAGAATACCATATATTTTAGAAGCATTTTTCTTTTTATATCTTATATTAAAGAGCTATAAATATATCCCTGCCGATAAGTCCCATGTAGTCTTGTTGAATATGGCACTTATTTTCTGTGGTATATTACTACTATTTGTTCGCTCTGAGAATGGTGGGCGTTTGAGTTGGTATTATATGATCGGTATAATTGCAACGATAACATCTATTTGTACTTATAAAATAAATATACAAAATAAGATTCCTATTTTTCTTATAGGTCTGAGTCTATTCCTTTATATACGAATTTATACAGGATGGCAGGTTTATCTTAATTTATATCCTTATAAAACATTCTTTACAAATGGTGTTAGAGCTGGAGATTATAGTTGGGAGAATTATGAATACAATCATGAATACGATAATGATAAATTTTGTCGTAAGGCATTTCGTTTTTTACCAAATTTGTAGTATATTTTATGGAAAAAAATAAGGAGAGATATTCAGGTTTTGAACTGCTTAGGATTGTTGCGATGATTTTAGTTCTAATAGTTCATGTTCTTATATGTCTACCTCGCCCTACAACTACTTTCGTTATAGCAGAACCTTTTAAAGCAATAAGTTTCTATTTTACAGATGCGATTTCTATAATTTGTGTTAATGTCTTTATTCTTATTTCTGGATGGTTCGGTATAAATTTAAGACTGCAAAGACTAAGTATACTTTTGTTTCAAGTTTTTTTCTTTGCAATTGTAATTTGGGGAGTACTTGTTTTTATTGAACCTAGTAAGTATATGAATTTGCAGAGCTTAACAACGGTCTTAATGCTAAATGGTAGTGACTATTGGTTTATAAAAGCTTATTTGGGTCTTTATTTTTTATCGCCTATTTTAAATGTCTTTGTGGAAAAAGTGGATCAAAAGTATTATCGTGATATTTTGATACTACTTTATATTTTCCAAACTATTTATGGATGGTTCAGTATTGATGGAGCAGCATGGATAGCAGGTGGATACTCTGCTTTTTCTTTTATTTGTCTTTATCTTTTAGGTAGATATATAAAAAAATACGGCGATACTATTAATGTAGGAAGATATTTTAGAATTTGTTCCTTCTCAAAAGGAAATCTATTGCTATTATTTTTAAGTATTGTTTTTCTTCTAACCTTCTTAGCGTATACGGTTACATATTTAGGTATTCCAATAGAAGGGCGTTTGTTTACTTATACAAATCCGCTTGTTATATTAGAATCTATTGTTTTAGTTTTATTATTTAGCAAAATTAAATTTAAAAGTTCTATCATAAATCGAATTGCTTTCTCATGTTTAGCAATTTATTTGTTGCATGGAAACGAACTTATCTTGCGTCCTTATTATGGTAAGTGGATTGCTCAGTGGTATAGTTGTGAGACAACGACAAACTTTGTTATGAGAACCTTGTTTTTAATCTTTGTTGTGTTTATAATGGCTATATCTTTGGATCAGATTCGTCTTGTTTTAAGCAAGATAATATTTTCAAAGAGTAAATGTGTTTGATATGATTGATATATTAATTAGTGTCTTTACTCCCACATATAATCGTGCAGACCTTTTGCGTCGTTTATATGACACTTTAATTCTTCAAACATATAAGAATTTTGAATGGATTATAGTAGATGATGGTTCTAAGGATAATACTAAAGACGTTGTTATTTCTTTTGTAAAGGAAGGGAAAATAAATATACATTATGTACAGCAAAAGAATGGCGGAAAGCATAGGGCTATTAATACTGGCGTTGGATTATCTAAAGGAGAACTTTTCTTTATTTTAGACAGTGATGATATCCTTCCTAATAATGCTTTAGAACTGGTAGTTGAAACTTATCAACCTATTAAACATGATATATCTTTTGCTGGTGTGTCAGGCATAGATGGATATTTTGATGGACGTATAATAGGTAGTGGGCTTCCTGATGACTCTATAGATTGCAATTCTGTTGATATTCGATATAAGTTTCATGTAACAGGAGATATGAAAGAAGTCTTTCGTACTTCTGTAATGAAAGAGTTCCCCTTCCCAGATATAGAAGGAGAAAAGTTTTGTCCAGAGGCTTTGGTGTGGAATCGTATCGCAAAAAAATATAAGTTACGTTATTTCAATAAGATAATATACAAGGTAGAGTATCAACCAGAAGGATTAACTTCTAATATAGTTAAAGTTAGGATGAAAAGTCCAATTACCTCTATGATGTGTTACGCAGAGATGTTAGATCTTAACATTCCCTTTAAAGATAAGATGAAAGCTGCCATTAACTATTGGAGATTTCGTTTGTGTTATAATGGAAATGATAGTTATCCAAAGTTATCTGGACTATGGAATGCAGTTGCACCTTTAGGTTGGTTGATGCATTTGAAAGATAAGCGTGTAAATAAAAGATAGTTAAGAGGAATCTATAATTCATAACATCCCTGTATATATGTGTTAAACTGGAATGGTAGTCCTATATTTGGTTCCAAGCATACTAACACTGAAAATGCTATATGATTATGTGACTTCTCTGGAACAGAGTTATCATTACTATAGCGTAGGTTTTTCGGTTTTGCTGTCATTCATGTCATTTTAAAATAAAGCATAAACTGGTGAACATCAACTCCCTATGATGAAATGTTAAAAGTGACAGCAAACACATTTTAAACTTTCTGTGGTATTTGTGGAATACTTTTGAAGATTATCTGGCATTATAGAATAAAAGAAATAGGATAATGAGGATATTACAAGTCATTACTTCTTTAGAGATGGGTGGGGCAGAAACGTTGGTAGTTAATTTGATACCAAGGTTGCAGGCTTTGGGGAATACTGTGGATTTATGTATCTTTAATGGAAAAGAAACACCATTGACTCAGAGATTAAGGAAAGAGAGTCCACAGACAAAGATATTTGCATTAGGTCATGGAGTTTATAATCCGCTCTATATATTAAAGTTAATAAAGATAATGAAGAATTATGATATTGTTCATACGCATAATTCGTCACCACAACTCTTTGTAGCAATTGCCAGTTTATTTAGTCATACGAATCTTGTTTCTACAGAACATAATACTTCTAATCGGAAGAGAAATTGGATGTGGTACCGCCCGATAGAAAGTTGGATGTATGGTAGGTATAATCATGTAATATGTATTAGTAAGATAGCAGAAGAAAAATTAAGAGAATATATGGGAGGGGATTGGCTTGTCAAATCATCAAATAAGTACAAGTCAATTACCACAATAAATAATGGAATTGATGTCAATACAATATCAGAAGCTGAACCATGTAAAGAGTTGTTAGATTTAAAAGAAAGTCGTAAGTCTATCTTGATGGTGGCTGGATTTCGTAAGCAAAAGAACCAAGATACTATTATTAGGGCTTTAACCTTATTAGACAAAGAAAAACATGAAGTTTGGTTTGCTGGTATAGGTGAACGAATGGAAGAAGTAAAACAATTAGCTCTGTCTTTAGGTGTTAGTGACCGAGTGAGATTCTTAGGCTTACGTACTGATATACCAAATGTTCTGAGAGCAGCAGATGTTATCGTGATGTCTTCTCATTGGGAAGGATTGAGTCTTAGTAATGTAGAGGGGATGAGTGCACATAAGCCATTTATAGCCTCTGATGTTAATGGTTTGAAAGAAGTTACTAAGGGATATGGTTTACTTTTCCCACATGAGGATGCAAAGGCATTGGCTGAAGAAATTAATCATTTAGCAAGTGATGAAGCATATTATAATGAGATAGCTGAACGCTGTTACAATAGAGCCTTAGAGTTTGATATTTCAAAAACGGTTAATGGGTATAATAATATTTATAATGAAATATAATAATAAAAACATACTCCATGTTGTAAATATTTACTTTGTACTTCCTTATTTTATAGGAGGGCAATTTAAGTACTTTAAAGAGAAGGGATATCGTTTCCACGTTGTGTGTTCAGCGTCAGAATACTTGGAAGCTTATGCCAAGGATAATGATTTTGATTATCGTGTGATGCCTGTTCTGAGATCTATTAATATTCTTCAAGATTTTAAGACTATTGTTGGTATTTGTCGATATATCAAAGAAAAGGAAATAGGGATTGTTGTTGGACACACGCCTAAGGGTGGTTTGTTGTCGATGATAGCCGGATGGTTAATGAGGGTGCCGAATCGTATTTATTTTCGTCATGGGCTTGTCTATCAAACTTCACGTGGGCTAAAACGTTTTGTCCTTATGAGTGTAGATCGATTGGCATCCCTTTGTGCGACCAAGATAGTATGTGTGTCTCCTTCTGTTTTGCAACACTCTGTAGAGGACCATTTAGCGCCAGCAGCTAAGCAATTAATTCTTCATAAAGGGACGTGCTGTGGTATTGATACCGAAGGGAAGTTTAATCCAGATAATATTGATACCGCTAAGCTATCTTCTATGAGAAGAAAGTGGGGCATTGATACTAACGATTGGGTGATAGGGTATTCCGGTCGTTTAGTGAAAGACAAAGGAATTATTGAATTGGTAAGAGCTTTTCGTAAGGTAAAGAAAGATAATCCTCATTACAAACTTCTTCTTGTTGGAATGTTTGAGGTTCGAGATGCGCTTCCTGATGATGTTCAAGAAGATATAAAGAAAGATACTCAGATTATATGGACTGACTTTCAGAATTGTGATATGGAGTATTTTTATGCAATGATGAATGTCTATGTCCTTGCATCTTATCGTGAGGGATTTCCTACAGGGGTTTTGGAGGCTCAGTCAATGAAGGTCCCTGTTATTACAACTCATGCAACAGGATGCTGTGATTCTATACTTGAAAATGAGACAGGATTGTTTGTAGGACATGATGTTGAACAGTTGGCTGCAGCTATTCGTCGTATCCACAATGGAGAAACAAGTATAGATGGAGTAAAGGCACGTAAGTGGGTTTGTGATAACTTTGAGAATCATATTGTTTGGAAAGAAATAGATAAATTATATTGAAATGAAAATACTTATTACTGGCTATCATGGCTTTGTTGGACAAAATCTTATACCTTATTTGAAAGAGAAAGGACATGTTGTCTATGGGCTTGGTCGGTCAGGAGATTATTTATGGAAAGATCTTGAAGAAAATAAATTACCGGATGTAGATGCTATAATTCATCTTGCTGGTAAAGCACATGATACGAAGAATCAGACAGAGGCTGGTGTTTATTTCAAAGTTAATGTTGATTTGACAATGAAGGTCTTTAATTATTTCATCAATCATCCAAATATAAAAAAGTTCATATTCTTCTCTTCTGTCAAGGCCGCAGCAGACCAAGTAAATGGTGAAGTCTTGAATGAGGACATGTCGATGACACCTAAAGGTCCTTATGGAGAAAGTAAGGCTGAGGCAGAGAAGAAAATAAATGAGGAATGGAGTAATTTGGATATGAATCAAAAGGTCTCTCGTCATGTGTATATTTTGCGTCCTTGTATGATGCATGGGCCGGGTAATAAAGGTAATCTGAACTTACTTTATAAAGTCGTAAATGTAGGATTACCTTGGCCATTAGGAGCCTTTGAGAATAAGCGTTCTTTCTGTTCTATAAGCAATGTTTGTTTTGTAGTGGGACAGCTTTTGGCTTTTGATGTAAAGAGTGGGACTTATAATTTGGCTGATGATGAAGTTTTGTCTACAAATGAGTTGATTAGTATTATTTGTGAAAACTTAGGTCGTCCGACTCGAATATGGAAATTTGGACGTTCTGCTATGTCATCTTTTGCTAAGATTGGTGACAAATTGCATTTACCTCTAACCACAGAACGTTTGGCTAAGCTTACAGAGAACTATATTGTTGATAATAGCAAGATTAAGAATGCGTTAAAGATAGACAGAATGCCTGTTCCTGCTCGTGAAGGTCTTTCTTATACGATACATAGTTTTAAGGAAAAATAGCAAATGGAAATCATAGATAAGAATTTGTTAGATACTGTAAGTGCAGCAGCAAAGTCGTCAGAACGCTTGCGGATGAATCATAATTTTCATGAAACTTTAGAGGCTCCATGTCAACGTATGTTGAATGCTTTGGAACCAGGGACCTTTGTCCCTATCCATCGTCATAAACATACAGCAGAGACTTATATACTACTGCGTGGAAAACTTAAGATATTTTTCTATAATGAAGAGAAAGTAATTATTGAAGAGGAAGTTCTCGACCAATCTCATGGGTGTTTTGGTGTTCATATTCCTGCTGGGATATGGCATTCTATGGAAGTATTAGAGTCTGGTACTATAATTTTCGAAACAAAGGATGGACCGTATACTCCTATAACAGAACAAGATATATTAAAATAAGTAAACCATGTTGCAGATAGCAATTATATTTCTTTCGCTTTTCATTCTTGAAGTTTTATATTTTAAGGTTGCTGATTACTTTAATATTATAGATAAGCCATCAGAACGAGGGTCTTCAAAGTTTATTACTCTTAGAGGAGGCGGTATAATCTTTTATATTGGTGCCTTAATTTGGTTCATATTTTATGGAAGAGAGTATTGGCTTTTCTTTACAGGACTTAGTATAGTCTCTATACTAAGTTTTGTCGATGATATACATTCTTTAAGTGCACGATTACGTTTACCATTGCAGTTTATAGGAATGTTACTGCTATTATTCCAGTTAATTCTTGGGAATAATAGTATAATAGATATAAACAGTAGTGGATTCTTTACTATAGTACTTATTCTTGTGTTAGGCTTGGTGATTTGTACTGGAGCAATGAATGTTTTTAATTTCATGGATGGTATTAATGGAATAACAGGTGGATATTCATTAATAGTTCTTTCTGCTATACTTTTCATTTTAGATAGAGAAACTTTGTTGGGTCAGTCATCAGAAGTTGAGACCATTGTATCTTTGTTAAAGATAGTTTTATCGGCTGCCCTTGTATTTTGTTTCTTTAATTTCCGTAGTAGGGCCAAGTGCTTTGCCGGAGATGTTGGTTCTGTTTCTATAGCCTTTATTATCTTGTTTACACTTGGTTTTATAGTTATAAATACGGGAGACCTCTCTTGGCTGTCTTTTCTCGTTGTTTATGGTGTTGACGGCTGTCTGACTATTTTACATCGTATAATGCTGCATGAGAATATTTCTCAACCTCATCGAAAGCATTTGTTTCAAATTATGGCAAATGAGTTGAAGATACCCCATGTAATAGTTTCCCTTGTGTATATGGCGGTACAATTATTGTGTTGCATTTGGTATATTATATATCCAGGTTATCTTACACTTTTGTTCCAGATTATAATTTTATCTATTATATATATACTATTTATGCGCAAGTTCTTTAAGTTGCATCAGCGTTAGAGATGAGCTAAGCCTTATAGGTTTTATTAAGGGCTGACGTCGTAGATCTTAATGTCTTCGGTGCCAGCCCTTGTTGTGTTTTTCCATATATTAGATTATGGTAATATCTTGTAACTCTACTTTCTTATCTGATACATTAAGCCGTCGAATTATTGAGCAGATGAATAAAAATCCTAAATTCTATTAGGTTTGTACCTCAAGTGGGTGATAAGCAAGAGTTTTTATGCTATTTAATAATGTTAGTGTCGCAAAAGTACGAAAAAAAAATGAACGAACGAAGAAAAGAAAAGAAAAATAGTACTTATTTTTCAAGATTTCTTTTCTCTTCTTTTTTGATAATATCTTTTACAGAGTCAGGCATGTTTTGCGGTAGTAACATTGTAGATATCAATGAGTTGAGAATTGTCGATATGTTTTTTAATTGCATCGTCTCATTGTGTTTGTTGGTCGTGTTGTCGTCTATTTTCGACAGTGAATCTTTAGGTAATGTAGCCTCATAATTTGCCCAGCAAGCAGCTGACATTCTTTTTATCTGAGCAAGTCTTCCTTGCACATCTTCATCCTTTTTATACTGACAATAAATCTTTTCAGCATTTATATATTGGTCGTATGCTGGTTTCCATGCCTGTAGAAACATGTTACATAGGCCTAAGCGGTAATAGACATCAGCCTTTTCTCGTTCATAACATACGGTTAGTGTCTTCTCATAATAGGGGATAGCCTCTTTGTAACGTTTAAGGTTGAACTTACTTTCAGCCGTGGTGTAATAGTAGACTGACCGTTCATGTGGGGCGAACACCTCCAGTTTTGGCATAGCATCCTCCAAGTATTTTGCGGCAGTCTCGTAATCCCAATCGTGGTAATAGCACAATCCTATATAAGCCTTAAAGCGTTCGTTAAGCTTATACTCTTTATCTAATCGTTGAAAGATAAGCAGGGCTTCATGATACTTTGCCGACGTAAAGTATTCCAATGCCTTTCCCAACTCTTCAGCATCCTTGCTTTTCTGTGCAGATACAGAGACAGAGCACGTTAGGAACAGTAGGAGTGTTATGATTAATTTCCCTATTATTCTTACAGCCATATAATCTCTTTTACAATCTTCTCGCCGTATTGTGCAAGGTCGATATCAATCAGAACCTTTCCCTTTTGATGGTTTTCATGCGAGTCGCCCATCGTCTGTTCAATCTCCTTTAGACATTGTATTACTTGAGTGAGCGACATCTCTGTTTCAAGCGTTCCTATACAGTTTAAGAACTTATCCGACGTGATTCCAATCGGTTCAGTCCATTGTGTATCCGAGAATTTGACATTCTTGAAACGCTGTTTCAACAGTGTCTGTGCCTTTGAAATATTCTCCTCTTGATTATAGTTTGACCCCAATGCGATAATAGTCTTCATAGAGTACAAAGTTACGTATAAGTTTTGAAATGTTTGAGAGATTTAAGATAAATCACTTTGTAGTATATAATAAAACGTGTATTTTTGCAGTTATATTATATAAAAAGAACTTTTTATGAAGCGATATATTTTCCTTTTTATCTCATTCCTCTATATGTTTTCTACCGTAGCGTCGGGACAGGCAAGGTGGAATCAAGTTTATCAATCTTATATTGATCAGTACAAAGACATGGCTATTGAAGGTATGCTGAAATATGGTGTACCTGCAAGTATCACCTTAGCACAAGGTTTGCTTGAGAGTGGGGCAGGCCGTGGTCGACTCGTACTTTTAGGGAATAATCATTTTGGAATCAAATGTCATGGTTGGGCTGGACGTACTATCACACACGATGATGACGCAAAAGGAGAATGTTTTCGTGCCTACGATAGTGCATTAGAGAGCTTTGAAGACCATTGCAAGTTCCTTCGCGACCGTCCACGTTATAATAGTCTGTTCAGTTTAGATAGGACTGATTATCGTGGTTGGGCGTATGGGTTGAAGCGAGCAGGGTATGCTACTAATCCTGTTTATGCACAGAGTTTGATTAACCTGATAGAGTTGTATAAGCTCTACGAGTATGACAAGGCCACTCGTTACGACCGCTTTATGGCGCATCACAGCGGTGAGAACACTGTTGTTCGTGATATTGATAAAGGTAGGATTAGTCCTGCTCAGATAGTAGGAGCCCATCCTATCAATAGATACAATGATAACTATTATATTGTTGTAAGACAGGGCGATTCGTTTAAGTCGTTAAGTAAGGAGTTAGAGATAAGTGCAAGGAAGCTTGCTAAGTATAATGAGCGCGATAAGCATGACCGACTTATTCCTGGCGAGTATATCTGGTTGAAGAAGAAAAAGAAGAAAGCGCCGAAAGAATATAAGAATCGTCTATATTATGTACGCAAGTCTGAGAGCTTATATGATATTGCACAGCGATATGGTATTCGTCTGAAGAGCCTCGTGAAGAAGAACGAGAAACTTGCTGAGCGTGGTCTGCGGATTGGCGATGAGGTGATATTATATTAGTACAGAACCCACCGAGTTATCCCTGTGGAGATGTTTGCAAACGTTGTTGGGTATTGAATATTGGCTGTTACTGGCTGGGATTAGGCTGATATATTTCACTCATTACCTATATAGTCAAAGCAAACTTTATCCCGTTAGGTACTCCTCTCTTTCGGAGGAGGTAGGAGAAGATGTCTCTTTAGACACTCTCCTTTTTCAGAGATGTTGATAGGAGGTCAGCCCGTTTGGCATCCTCCTCCTTTTCGAGGAGAGGATGGGGGAGAGGTTTTAGGGGGCAGGGAGGAAGGGTCCCTTTTCTCATCATGTCAAATCTATTTGCTCCTCTCGAATTTGACACATGCTCTTTAAGATGATAGAAGGGGCCTTTCAACGTTCAAGAATATGCCCTTCTTACATACAAAAGACGCCCTTCTTGAGGCAAGAAGGGCGTCTTTAATAATGCTATATATAACTCGTTGACTTATTGCGGGTTATAAACTTGTTTATAAGAGATACTATACCTTTGTAGTGAGAGACTTTGGCTTGATATTATGTAATGATTTTTCGCAATCTTACTTGTTCTCCCGAATGATGGAGTAATTATTGAGATACTCCTCGTGATGGTTTGAGAGAATGTGGTAAACCACGTCCTTCTCTCATTTAGTAACCCTCTCTACGACTATAACGAATAGTCAGTATGATGCTCCATAGGTTGGGTGAACCATAGATAAGATACTGTTAATCTCCCATGAATGGTGAGAGTATCAACTGATTAGAAATCAGTCAGACAAGTATCCAAGGCTTTGGTGATAGCCTCTTTATCGAGGTTTTGGCCAATAAATACGAGTTTCTGCATTCTGTCTCCGTATGGTTCCTCCCAATCCTTCTTAAGTTTAGGATTTTTCTCAAGGAACTCACGCAATTGGAACTGTGGCATTGTAGCATACCACTGACCAGCATTGCGCAGGCTAACTTGCTTTCCTGCTTGCTCGAAAACATAACAAATATCTTTCTCGTTAGCGAAGTAGCATAAGCCTTTACAACGTATAATCTGCTTAGGCCATTGGCGTGCAACGAAGTCATCAAAGAAGTTTATATCAAATGGTTTACGTGCATTATATACGAAGGTCTGGATATTATATTCCAAAGCCTCGCCACTCTCTTCGTTCTCTAAGCCATGGTGGTGGTGATGATGATGGTGATGATGGTGGTGGTCATGATGTTCTTCATGCTCATCGTGGTCGTCTTCATGCTCATCATGGTCATGGTGATGCTCATGTTCTTCCTCCTCCTCATCGTGTCCTTCAATCTCTGCAATCCAAGCCGCAGACGTTGCAACCTTATCAAAGTCGAAGTCTCCCGTATTGATAATCTTATCTAAGTCAACATCTCCATAGTTACATTCGATAATCTCAGCCTTTGGTTGGAGTGAGCGGATAATTTTCTTTACCAATCCTAACTCATCCTTGCTGACATCATCCACTTTGTTGAGGAGAATGATATTACAGAATTCGATCTGTTGGATAAGTAGATTCTCAAGGTCATCTTCCTGTAAGTCTTTCTTCAGAAGGTCACTACCAGCAGAGAACTCATCACACATACGACGTGCATCAACGACGGTAACGATAGAGTCGAGTACTGCTTTTCCTTTTTTGGCCAGGTCTGGATACATCTGTGGATAAGCACAGATAGTCTGTGCAATAGGGGCTGGTTCGCAGATACCACTTGCCTCAATGACGATATAATCGAACTTTTGCTGTGATACAATCTCGTTCAACTGCTGTACTAAGTCCATCTTTAACGTACAGCAAATACAACCGTTTTGGAGTGCAACGAGCGAGTCATCCTTCTGGTCGACAACACCACCAGCCTCTATAAGGTCGGCATCAATATTCACTTCACCAATGTCATTAACGATGACAGCAAACTTAATACCTTTCTTGTTGGCAAGAATCTTGTTTACTAATGTTGTCTTACCACTGCCTAAGTAACCTGTAAGCAGAAGGACAGGAGTCTCTTTTATATTCATATAATATGTCTTTTTGTTTTATAATTCTTAGACTACAAAGGTACAAAAAATATGCCAAGTGACGTATTCTGTATGGTGAAATATTGCGTAATTTAGTCTTTCCTATTCCATAATAGAAAGAGAACGGCTATGCCCTGATTGGTATAACCGTTCTTTCGGGGATGTGTATTGTCAACTAATGGTCCTTGTAGACAAAAGGAAGAGTGAGACACTTATCCTATTGAAAACAGTTCGATCTCAAAGATTAAAGTAGAGAAAGCAGGAATGTCACCGTCGCGTTTTGTGCCATAGCCTTCTTGATAAGGAATGTAGACACGCCAGTGGTCGCCTTTGTGCATTGCGCAGAGTGCTGTTTGAAAACCTGTAATCAGTTCGTTGACACGGAATGCCTCAGGGATACCTCTTTGCCAACTATCGTCAAACACCTTACCAGAGATGAGGCTACCGCGGTAGTGACAGGTGACGATAGAACGCTCAGAGACGTGTCCCTCACCGCTTCCATCTTTTATTACTTCATAGAGAACACCATGCGAAAGGCTCTGGATACCCTCTCTCTGACTAAGTTCTTTTAAATACTCTTCGTTCTTCAGCTTGTATTCTTGCTTTTTACTCATATCATTTAATTATCCAATAATGCACACAAAAGTAGCTAATATCTTTTGAATTCACAATTAATTCAATTACTTTTGTTTCGGCATAATATTTGTACAATAGCTTATAAACGAACGATATGGATTTTGATAGAATAGAGAATGACGCACGTCGTGCAGAGCTGATTAGAGTGTTGGAACATTCAATTGAACGCTTGTCATTGGCAGAGTTGGAGGCTTTGTATTACGACCTGGTGGCTAAGGATTACATTAGAGAGTAGAGAAATGCAATTGATGGATAACTGGAACAGGGAGATACTGCGCCTTGCCATCCCCTCTATTATAAGTAATGTGACAGTACCACTGTTAGGTCTTGTCGACTTGGCGGTGGTAGGGCATATTGGCAATGAGACCTATATCAGTGCGATAGCAGTCGGTTCAATGATATTCAATGTGATGTATTGGCTGTTAGGCTTCCTTCGTATGGGTACGAGTGGTATGACTTCTCAGGCATACGGGAGGAAAGATAGGCAAGAATGGTTAGATATTCTTATACGCACCTTGATGATAGGAGTGGGCATGGGCTTGCTCTTCATTGTGGCACAATGTGGCATAGAGTGGGGGATGCTTCGGTTGATGAATACGCCAGCAGCCTCGTGGCACTTTGTAGCCACCTATTTTAGGATTGTGATATGGGGTGCTCCTGCAATGTTGGGACTCTATGGCTTGACCGGATGGTTTATCGGTATGCAGAATACACGTACGCCTATGCTTGTCGCAGTATTGCAGAATATAGTCAATATCCTTGCCTCTCTCTTCTTCGTCTTCGTGCTTGGTTGGGGGGTAAGTGGCGTTGCAACAGGAACATTACTTGCTCAATGGGTAGGTTTTCTTGTCTCTCTGTATGCTGCTTATAGGCAGATGACTACTGTCGGAGTTGTTGAGTGTGAGTGTTTACAAGGGTGTGTCTGTCGAGTGTTGGCTATGAAGGGTAAGTGGGGTGAGTTCTTTCGTGTAAACAAGGACATCTTTTTACGCACCCTTTGTTTGGTAGCTGTCAACTTTTTCTTTACCTCGTCAGGTGGAAAGCAAGGACCAATGATATTGGCCGTAAACACCTTGTTAATGACATTGTTTACGCTGTTTTCTTATATAATGGATGGCTTCGCATACGCAGGAGAGGCACTAAGTGGGAAGTATTATGGTGCGGGAGACAAAGTAGGGTTGCGCATAACCGTTCGTCGATTGTTTGGTTTTGGCATCATTATGGCTTTGTTTTTTACATTGATGTATGTCTTCGGGGGTGTAGGTTTTCTCCATCTTCTCACAAGCGATAGGACTGTTGTCGTCGCAGCACACCCCTATCTCTTCTGGGCCTACCTTATTCCCGTAGTGGGGATGGCAGCTTTTGTGTTGGATGGGGTCTTTATTGGGTTGACAGCAACTAAAGGGATGTTGTTCTCAACAGCTATGGCAATGATAACATTCTTCGTTGTCTATTATCTACTGTGGAGTAGTTATGGGAATGATGCTTTATGGATAGCATTCTTATCGTTTCTTGGAATGAGAGGAATAGCCTCTATACTGTGGGCACGTAGATATTTAGTAATATTTTAAGTAAAAAGATTGTAAGATGAATCTTAGTAGAGTAATAGTCCTTCTTCTAATCCTTCTAATAGGTGTTGGGTATGTAAGTTGGCATGTGTGGCAACTCCTGCCGATGACAGTTACAGGTAAATGGGTCGTTACAAGTGTATTGCTTTTGTGCTTAGTATGTTTTTTTACCAATTTTATTTTTGGTCTTGATGATAAGCCAATGTCAGTGGCTGTAGCCCTGTATGAACTGGGGAGCTCATCTCTTTTCATCGGATTCTATTTATTGTTGTTCTTTCTTGTACTCGATTTAGGTAGACTGTTTCATCTTGTTCCTCGTTCCTTCCTTTACAATAGTTGGATAGGTACGGTGTCGGTTATCGTCATTATGACAGGATTATTTGTCTATGGCTATTTCAATTATCTACATAAAGAACGTGTACCCATGGTTTTGAACTCTGATAAACCTTTTCACCAACCACATAGATTGGTAATGATGTCGGATTTACATTTGGGTTATCATAATCGTGCAGATGAGTTTAGAAAGTGGGTTGACATGATTAATGAAGAGAATCCAGAGGTAATTCTTATAGCTGGCGACATCATTGATAGAAGTATTCGAGCTTTGATTGATCAAGATATGGCGTCAGAGTTCCATCGCTTGAAAGCTCCTGTATATGCTTGTTTGGGCAATCATGAGTATTATAGTGGCGAGCCCCGTGCTAAAAAGTTCTATCAAGATGCGGGGATACACTTACTGATCGACGAGCATAGTGTGGTACCTTTGGCAGGTGGTGACTCAATCCTTATTGTAGGACGCGACGATAGGACGAATAAAAGACGTGCCAGTCTACGAAGCTTGATAGGGTCAGCACCAAAAGGTTATTATACGATTCTTATGGATCATCAGCCTTATCACTTAGAAGAGGCACAGCAGGCAGGGGTAGATTTCCAACTCTCTGGGCATACACACTATGGACAGGTATGGCCTATAAGTTGGATAGAAGATCTTATCTACGAGGATGCCTTTGGGCCTTTACAGAAGGGAGATACGCATTATTATGTATCTTCTGGAATTGGCATTTGGGGTGGTAAATTCCGTATAGGAACAAGGTCTGAGTATGTGGTGGCTGACATCAAGAAGGAGTAAGGTGTGTTGTTCATTCTGAATGATACTCTTTATAATACAACTCTATATATAAGATACTTGTTATTAGCTCTTTACTACGTATGATTAAATCATAAGCGTAAGTCTTTTCCTTTGTTGTATACTTTGTTGCAGGTACTTTGCATACGTTGTGTTGATGTCAAACACCAATGGTGTGAGGTGTCTGCACCATCGCTGTTAAGAGCTAAAAGTCTTGTAGAATGTCTTTGGTCTGAATCCTGTTTATCGTTAGGACGGCTGTAAACGACCAAGGACTAATAAGATGTCTGATAGCAATACGATTAATAACCAGTTTTGACCATTATAGTTTATGGCAAGTCCTAAGTTTTAGACAGAATTTCTCTCAATGCACTTCAACACAGTTCTGATGTGGAAAGGTGTGCGTTATTATGTGTTGAAGAATCTAAAAAGAAAAACAGTTATTAGCTTGTAGTTATCAGAAAATAGTTGTATTTTTGCAAAGAATATGATTCGATCGATAAAATAAGGGGCGAAGTTCCATAATTTTCGTTCGTTTTTATTTTGCTAAAATTAATGTTGATAGTTGACTACACGTTATTTGTTCAAATGAAAAAAATTATTTTCTCCCTCATAGTTACGGCTATGATTGTGACAATGTCAGGATGTGGTTCAAGTAAGGGCTTTACCTACTTACAAAATGCTGACTCTATTAGCCTTGCTGCTTCACGTGGTTTGTATGACGCACGCATTATGCCAAAGGATGAGTTGACCATCACGGTGAACACTACCGACCCTGATGCGGCAGCTCCTTTTAACCTGCAAGTACGCAACCAGTTGGGAGGTGGTAAGCAAGTTAGTTCTGGTGGTGGTTCTTTACAGGGCTACTTGGTAGACAACTCTGGCTTTATCAATTTCCCTGTGATTGGTAAGATTCATGTAAGTGGCTTGACAAAGCCTGAGTGTGAGGACCTTATCAAGAGTAAGATACAACCTTATTTGGCACGCACAGAGAATCCTATTGTGACGGTTCGCATGAGCAGTTATCATATAACAGTGCTTGGTGAAGTTGGTCACCCAGGCGTTATTCCTGTGTCAACGGAGAAGATGAGCGTTATGGAAGCTATTGCACAAGCAGGTGATCTTGGCGTTTATGGTAAGCGTAATAACATCATGTTGATACGTGAAGATGCGACAGGTCAGAAGCACGTCGTACGTTTGAATCTTAATGATGCAAACTTGCTGAACTCACCTTATTATTATCTTCAGCAGAATGATGTCCTCTATATTGAGCCAAACAGCGTAAAGGCTAAGAACTCTGGTATCGGTAGTTCAACCACTCTCTGGTTCTCTTTTATCGGTATCGTGACGTCAGTAGCTTCGCTGCTTGTGAACGTGTTGAGAAAGTAATATACTGTCCTTGGAGGCTATTCTTATAGTCTTCTATGGAAGAAATATAATTGGAATGAGAATATCTTTGACATCCATGTCTTGGGTAGACCTTTCGGGTCTACCAAAAAGAGGGGGTGTGAGAGGTGTTCTCTTTTTTTAATAGAATAATAGATTGTATTAGGAGTATGTGTGGAATTGTAGGATACATTGGAACAAAGCGTGAAGCTTATCCCATTTTAATTAAAGGCTTACAGCGTCTTGAGTATAGAGGGTATGACAGTGCAGGTGTTGCATTGATAAACGAGAGTAAGAATCTGAATGTATATAAGACTAAGGGGAAGGTTGCCGACCTGGAAGAGTATTGCTCTGATAAGGATACAACAGGTAATATCGGCATTGCTCATACACGTTGGGCTACTCATGGAGAGCCTTCATCAGTAAATGCTCACCCGCATTATTCGCAGTCTAAGAATCTTGCTATTATTCATAATGGCATCATTGAGAACTATGCTGAGATAAAGCATAACCTCATAGAGAAGGGAATGAAGTTCCAATCAGAGACTGATACAGAAGTGTTGGTGCAACTGATAGATTATATACAGACGAAGAAAAACCTCAGTCTGTTGGAAGCTGTACAGTTAGCACTTCATCAAGTAATTGGTGCATACGCCATAGCTATACTTGATAAGCGTAATCCTGATACGATAATTGCGGCACGTAAACAGAGTCCGTTGGTGGTTGGTATTGGTGATGGAGAGTTCTTTCTTGGCTCTGATGCCAGTCCTATCATTGAGTATACGGATAAGGTAGTGTACTTAGATGATGGTAATATTGCCGTTATGAAGTTAGGAGAGGATCTGAAGGTGGTTAATATTCTGAATGAAGAGTTATCACCTGAAGTGCGTACTGTAGATATTAATCTTGGTCAGATAGAGAAGGGTGGGTTCCCTCATTTCATGCTTAAAGAGATTTTTGCGCAGCCAGAATGTTTAAAGAATTGTATGCGAGGACGTGTTCATCCTGAGCATAATCAGGTTACGTTGAGTGCTTTGATAGACCATCGTAATGAATTACTCAATGCAAAGCGCATAATTATCGTAGCTTGTGGAACAAGTTGGCATGCAGGATTAATAGGTAAGCAGTTGATAGAAGAGTATTGTCGTATCCCTGTTCAGGTTGAATACGCAAGTGAGTTTCGTTATGGAAATCCCGTAGTTGGTAGTGGTGATGTTGTCATTGCTATCTCACAGAGTGGTGAAACAGCAGACACACTTGCGGCAGTCGAGCTTGCAAAGTCTAAGGGTGCTTTCATTTATGGTATCTGTAATGCGATAGGCTCAAGTATTCCTCGTGCTACTGATACGGGTACTTATATTCATGTAGGACCTGAGATTGGCGTAGCATCAACGAAGGCCTTCACAGGACAGGTTACTGTGTTGACAATGTTTGCACTTGCACTTGCACATGCAAAAGGAACTATCAGCGAAGAAGATTACAAGAAAGTAATAAAGGAATTGGCTGAAATGCCATCTATTATAGAAGAGGTGTTAAAGTCAAATGAGCAGATAGCAGACTTAGCTCGTACGTTTACTTACGCCCGTAACTTCCTCTATCTTGGTCGAGGATATAGTTATCCTGTGGCTTTGGAAGGTGCATTGAAGTTGAAAGAGATATCCTATATACATGCAGAAGGTTATCCAGCAGCAGAGATGAAACATGGTCCAATTGCTTTGATTGACTCAGATATGCCAGTTGTAGCTATTGCAACCCATAACGGAATGTATGAGAAAGTAAGGAGTAATATCCAAGAGATAAAAGCACGTCAAGGTCGTGTGATAGCTTTAGTATCAAAGGGTGATACAACAATCTCTAAGATTGCGGATGCTGTCATTGAACTTCCAGACATGATGGAATGTCTTGAACCATTAGTAGTAACGGTTCCACTACAGCTGTTGGCTTATCACATAGCTGTATGCAAAGGCAAGGATGTTGATCAGCCGAGAAATCTGGCGAAGTCAGTTACTGTTGAATAAGAATCGAATGAGTGGTAGTAAACCAAACATTATAAGACATAGTCTGTGCGAGTTAACGCTTAATGTGCAGGCTATGAACACTCCTAAAAAATGAAACCAATAATATCTTCCTATTTAAAAGGGGAGATATACAGAGAGAAAGAGTAATATAAAAGAACAAGATAGACAGAAAGCTTATCAATGGAAAAGAACATTCATGAAGATTGCGGTGTAGCAATGATACGTTTGTTGAAGCCGCTTGAGTATTATCAGGAGAAGTATGGCACCTGGATGTATGCACTGAATAAACTCTATCTGATGATGGAGAAGCAGCATAATCGTGGTCAGGAAGGGGCTGGTATGGCTTCTGTAAAATTAGACTCTGAGCCAGGTAATGAATATATGTTCCGTGAGCGTGCAGAGGGAAAGAATGCTGTTACTGAGATATTTGCTAATGTTCATAAGCATTATAAGGACTACTCACAGGAGCAGTTGTCTGATGTTTCTTTTGCTAAAACTAAGCTTCCCTTTGCGGGAGACCTTTATATGGGCCACCTTCGGTACTCTACTACCGGCAAGAGTGGCCTTTCTTATGTTCATCCTTTCTTGCGTCGTAACAATTGGAAGGCTAAGAACCTCTGTATGTGTGGCAACTTTAATATGACGAATATTGAAGATGTCTTTGAGATACTGACCGAACAAGGACAGTGTCCACGCATCTATAGTGATACGAACATCCTATTGGAATTGATGGGACACAGACTCGACCGTGAGGTTGAACGTAACTTTGTGGCTGCTCAAAAGTTAGGTTTGGAGAAGCGTGCTATCACCAACTATATTGAAGAGAACGTACAGATGAGCAATGTCCTTAAGACAACGATGCAGCATTTTGATGGTGGTTACGTTATTTGTGGATTGACTGGTTCAGGTGAGATGTTCTCTATTCGTGACCCATGGGCAATACGTCCTGCTTTCTATTATAAGAATGATGAGATTGTTGTCTTAGCCAGTGAGCGTCCTGTTCTACAAACAACATTCGACCTCGAATGTGATGATATTCAGGAATTGAAGCCTGGTCAAGCACTGATAGTCAACAAGAGTGGGGAGTGTTCACTACAGCAGATACTTGAACCTAAGCAGAATGCGGCTTGCTCTTTTGAACGAATTTATTTCTCTCGTGGCTCGGATCGCGATATATATAAGGAACGTGAAACCTTAGGACGCCAGTTGACAGATGCAGTCTTGAAGGCTGTTGATTATGATACAGAGCATACTGTTCTCTCGTACATCCCTAATACAGCAGAAGTAGCATTCTATGGTCTTGTTCATGGCTTTAAGGAACAAATAGACAAGAAGAAGGTTGAGCAGATTGCAGCTTTAGGTTCTAATGCTGCTCCAGAGGAGGTTTATCATATCATTCATCAAGATGTACGCTCAGAGAAAGTGGCATGGAAAGATATAAAATTGCGTACTTTCATTACAGAAGGTAACTCACGTAACGACCTTGCCTCTCATGTCTATGACGTTACATACGAGTGTATTAAACCCTATCAGGATAGTCTTGTCATCATTGACGACTCTATCGTGCGTGGTACAACATTGAAAGAAAGTATCCTCCGTATCCTTGATCGTCTGCATCCTAAGAAGATTGTAGTCGTGTCAAGTGCACCACAGATTCGTTTCCCAGACTACTACGGTATTGATATGCCTCATCCAGAGGAGTTCTGTGTGTTCCGTGCTGTAGTCGAATTGATACGTGAACGTGGTCAAGAAAGTCTTCTTCGTGAAGTGTATGAGAACTGTAAGAAAGAATTGGCAAAGCCTAAGGGCGAACCTATCTTCAATGCTGTACGTGCTGTTTATAAGCCATTTACGGTAGATGAGATTAATAAGAAGATAGTTGAAATGCTGCGCCCTGAGGGGATGACAACGCCTGTTGAACTTGTCTTCCAGAGTGTAGAAGGATTGCATAAAGCTATTCCTAATCACCCAGGTGACTGGTATTTCACAGGAAACTACCCAACTCCTGGTGGTATGCGATTGGTCAATGCGGCCTTCGTTAACTATTATGAGCGTGAACACTTAAATGCAGGAAAGGCGTAATAAACGCCTACCTGTAAATTATTATCATGATAAAAAAGAATTATTTTCATGAAAAGAAAGATTTCTTTTCACGACAAGAAATAATTCTTTTCATGAATAGAAATTTCAATCCAACAATACTATAAGCAATGAGGAACGTAACTTTAGTCTTAAGTGACGGAACAAAATTCCATGGAAAGTCGTTTGGATATGACGCCCCAGTGGCTGGTGAAGTAGTCTTCAACACAGCTATGATGGGCTATCCAGAGAGCTTAACCGACCCTTCATACGCGGGTCAGCTATTAACAATGACCTTCCCATTGGTAGGTAATTACGGTGTACCACCTTTTACTATAGGGGAGAGTGGTATTCCAACCTTCATGGAGAGTGATAAAATCTATGTATCAGCCTTGATAGTGTCTGACTATACAGAGGCGCATTCACATTGGAATGCTGTGGAGAGTTTGGCTGACTGGCTGAAGCGTGAACACGTACCAGGTATTACTGGTATTGATACACGTGAACTTACTAAGGTTTTACGTGAGCACGGTGTGATGATGGGTAAGATTCTCTTTGATGATGAACCTAATAATATCCCAGAGGCTGATTACGAGGGAGTAAACTTTGTTGATCGCGTTTCAACAAAAGAGATTATCCACTACAACGAGGGCGCTGGTAAGAAGGTTGTCCTTGTTGACTGCGGTGTGAAAGCCAATATTATCCGTTCATTGATTACCAGAGGAGTTGAGGTTATCCGTGTACCTTGGAACTATGATTACACTGGTATGGATTATGATGGCCTTTTCCTCGGTAATGGTCCTGGTGACCCTGATATGTGTAATGATGCTGTTGAGGTTATTCGTAAGCAGATGAGTATGAGTAAGAAACCTATCTGTGGAATCTGTATGGGTAATCAATTGCTTTCAAAGGCTGCAGGAGCAAAGATTTATAAGTTGAAATACGGTCATCGTGGACATAACCAGCCTGTTCGCATGGTAGGTACTGATAAGTGTTATATAACCTCACAGAATCACGGTTATGCAGTTGATGCATCCACATTAGACAAGGAATGGCAGGAACTCTTCGTTAACATGAATGACGGAAGTAATGAGGGTATTCGCCATAAGGAGAATCCTTGGTTTACCTCACAGTTCCACCCAGAGGCTTGCTCTGGTCCGGTTGATACTTACTTTATGTTTGATAAATTTGTAGAAACACTGAAATAATGAAAGACGAGTCAATAAAGAAAGTCCTGATACTTGGTTCAGGCGCATTGAAGATTGGTGAAGCAGGAGAGTTTGATTACTCTGGTTCACAGGCGTTGAAGGCATTACGCGAGGAGGGTGTTTCTACGGTTTTGATAAACCCAAACATTGCAACCGTACAGACATCTGAGGGTGTAGCAGACCAAATCTACTTCCTCCCAGTTCAACCTTACTTCGTTGAGCGTGTTATTGAGAAGGAACGTCCTGATGGAATTCTCCTGTCTTTTGGTGGCCAGACAGCACTAAACTGTGGTGTTGAGTTGGATAAGACAGGTGTGCTGAAGAAGTATAATGTAAAGGTTTTAGGTACTCCTGTTAAGGCTATCATGGATACTGAAGACCGTGAACTCTTCGTTGAACGACTTGACGAGATTGATGTAAAGACTATCAAGAGTGAGGCTTGTGAGGATATTCAGCAGGCACGAGTGGCTGCAAAGAACCTCGGTTATCCTGTTATTGTACGTGCTGCATACGCATTAGGTGGCCTTGGTAGTGGATTTGCCGATAATGAGGAAGAATTGAATACACTCTGTGAGAAGGCCTTCTCATTCTCTCCTCAGGTATTGGTAGAGAAGAGTTTGAAGGGTTGGAAAGAGATAGAGTACGAGGTTGTTCGTGACCGTTACGACAACTGTATCACAGTTTGTAATATGGAGAACTTCGACCCACTTGGTATTCACACAGGTGAGTCTATCGTTATTGCACCTTCTCAGACCCTTTCTAACAGCGAGTATCATAAGCTTCGTGCACTGTCTATAAAGATAGTACGTCATATTGGTATTGTTGGTGAATGTAATGTTCAGTATGCTTTCGATCCAGAGAGTGAGGATTATCGTGTTATTGAGGTAAATGCTCGTTTGTCTCGTTCTTCAGCTCTTGCCAGCAAGGCAACTGGTTATCCTCTTGCTTTTGTTGCTGCTAAGTTGGGTATGGGCTACGGACTCTTTGAGTTGAAGAACTCTGTTACAAAGACCACTTCTGCTTTCTTCGAACCAGCACTCGACTATGTAGTCTGCAAGATTCCACGTTGGGACCTCAGTAAGTTCCGTGGTGTGGATAGGGAATTAGGCTCAAGTATGAAGTCTGTTGGTGAGGTAATGGCTATTGGCCGTAACTTCGAGGAAGCCATTCAGAAGGGTCTTCGTATGATAGGACAGGGCATGCATGGCTTTGTTGAGAACAAAGAATTGCAGATAGACGATCTTGATGCAGCGTTGCGTGAACCTACCGACAAGCGTGTGTTCCTTATTTCTAAGGCGATGCACAAGGGCTATACGGTTGACCAGATTCACGAACTAACCAAGATTGACCGTTGGTTCCTTAATAAACTCAAGCATATCATAGATATTGATGAGGAACTGAAAACTAAGAATATCAACACACTTGATAAGGAACTTCTGCGTACAGCAAAGGTTTATGGCTTTACAGACTTCCAAATCGCACGTGCTGTTGGTTTGGAAGAAGAGTGCAAGAAGATGCACGAAGCTATGAGAATCGTTCGTCGTTTACGTAAGAGTTTTGGTATTCTTCCTGTTGTTAAGCAGATAGATACATTGGCTGCCGAGTATCCTGCACAGACCAATTACCTCTATGTTACATACGCTGGTGTGGCTTCAGATGTTACGTTCCCTAATGATCGTAACTCAGTTATCGTACTTGGTTCAGGTGCTTACCGCATTGGTAGTTCTGTAGAGTTCGACTGGTGTGGTGTTCAGGCATTGAATACCATCCGTCGTCAGGGCTATCGTTCTATTATGATTAACTATAATCCAGAGACAGTGTCAACGGATTATGACATGTGTGATCGTCTCTATTTCGATGAGTTGACCTTCGAACGTGTTATGGATATCATTGATGCAGAGAATCCACATGGTGTGATTGTATCAACAGGTGGTCAGATTCCAAATAACCTTGCTATGTATCTTGATGAGGAGAATGTGCCTATTCTTGGAACATCAGCAAAGGATATTGATAACGCTGAGGACCGTGCTAAGTTCTCGTCAATGCTCACAGAGAATGGTATCAATCAGCCAGAATGGAGTGCATTGACAAGTATGGACGATATTGATAAGTTCGTTGACCGTGTTGGCTTCCCAGTACTTGTACGTCCATCTTACGTACTTTCTGGTGCAGCTATGAATATCTGTTCTAATAGAGATGAACTCACTCGCTTCCTTCAGTTGGCTGCCAACGTCAGCGAAGACCACCCTGTTGTGGTAAGTAAGTTCATTGAACATGCAAAGGAGATTGAGATGGATGCTGTTGCACAAGATGGTGAGATATTGGCATACGCTATCTCTGAGCATATTGAGTTTGCTGGTGTTCACTCTGGTGATGCTACAATTCAGTTCCCACCTCAGAAACTTTATGTTGAAACTATGCGCCGTATTAAGCGTATCAGTCGTCAGATTGCAAAGAAGTTGCACATCAACGGACCATTCAACATTCAGTTTATGGCACGTGATAACGATATCCTCGTTATTGAGTGTAATCTCCGTGCGAGCCGTTCATTCCCATTCGTTAGTAAGGTGTTGAAGCTCAACTTCATCGACTTGGCTACTAAGATTATGCTCGGTGCGCCTGTTGAGAAGCCTAATAAGAACCTCTTTGACCTTGATTACGTAGGTATTAAGGCATCTCAGTTCTCTTTCAACCGCTTACAGAAGGCCGACCCAGTATTGGGTGTTGACATGAGTTCTACAGGTGAGGTTGGTTGTTTAGGTGATGATACCTCTACAGCTTTGTTAAAGTCTATGCTGTCTGTAGGTCTTAGAATACCAAAGAAGACAGTCTTGTTGTCAACAGGTGGAGCAAAGCAGAAGGCTGAAATGCTTGATGCTGCAAAGATGTTGAAGCAGCATGGTTATGAACTTTATGCAACAGTCGGTACATCAAAGTATCTCGCAGAGAATGGAATTGAGAATACATGTGTGTATATGCCTTCGGATGAAGGACAGCATCCACAGGCACTCGATCTCTTACACGAGAAGAAAATAGACATGGTTGTGAACATGCCAAAGGACCTTACTCCGCGTGAGTTGACCAATGGTTATAAGGTTCGTCGTGCAGCAATCGACCTCAATGTACCGTTGATAACGAATAGCCGACTGGCAAGTGCGTTTATTTCAGCCTTCTGCAATGTCGGAATGGATGATATTGATATCAAGGCATGGGGCGAGTATTAATGCTCTTCAGATATTAATAAGCGTATAGGGAGTTTAGAGATAAGTTATCTTTAAGGGTATTCATACATATTTCTAAACTCCCTTAACTTTTTATTTGAGAACGAGGTGGTAATGTGTTTACTGCCTTTTACTCTCTTGACCCTTTTACTTTTAGAATATGAAACTACTATCTATGCGGGCTCTTCCTACATCTTTTGTGGTTGTTATGGCCTTTGCTATTATGTCATGTTCAGGTTATTCTTCACGAGGAGTAGGACATTATGATACGACACAAGTTGACACAATGATGGCTGTCGACCTTGATAGTAATTCGTCTGGTGATGGGACGTATGTATCGTCATGGTCTTATCAGAATGACTCACTTGTTGCCAAGACACAAAGTGCACCAAATAAGAAATCACAGATAACTCCTTCTAATCGTATGACGATACGAGTTAGATATCTTGGACGTGTTGGAATAGAGGCTTGTATGATACTTGGTGATGGTGAGCAGTTTGCTGGTAATAGTTATGATACAACTAATTTTGTACGTGTCTACGCATACGGAGAAGAGGTGGGGAGGTTCAGTTATAAGCCTGGAATCAGTAAACAAACTGACTCAGCATTTGTTCAAGACCCCATAGGTTTCGTTGACTGTCTCCGTAAATATCGTTCTTTCAAGATAGAAACAACCACTTTTACCAGCGGAACACTTGTTTATAACTTTGATGCCATTGCGACCTTGGCTAAAAGAAGATAAGAGGGTAGTGTGTTACCATGGGAATTTTTGTTTTCTCTAATTCCCATATCGTGATATTATTAGTTGGTCGTATAGATAATATAAAGGATAATGAAGAAAGGACTTGTATTAGAAGGAGGCGCCATGCGCGGATTGTTTTCAGCTGGTGTGATGGATGTTTTGATGGAGAATGAGATATGGCCTGATGGTGTGATTGGTGTTTCTGCTGGTGCTGCCTTTGGTTGTAATATGAAGTCAAAACAGCCTGGACGGGCGATAAGATACAACAAGAAGTTGGCAAACGACTGGCGATATGCTTCTTTACGATCACTCCTTACGACCGGTGATTACTTTGGTGGGGAGTATGCTTACCATTATATGCCTCGTCACATCGACTACTTTGATGTTGATACCTTCCGTGATAACCCTATGGAGTTCTGGGCTGTATGTACGAATGTCGGTACGGGTAAGGCTGAATACAAGCGTTTGATGGAGGTTGATGATAATTGTTTAGAATTTATTCGTGCCTCTGCATCTATGCCTATTGCTGCTCGTATTGTGACGGTGGAAGGTAAGAAACTATTGGATGGTGGTATTGCCGACTCTATTCCTCTTCGCTTTTTTCAAGAGCAAGGTTACGACCATAACCTCGTTGTACTTACTCAACCAGAAGACTATGTGAAGACTCCTAATTCATTAATGCCCCTTATGCGAATGTGGTTACATCGTCATCCACGTATTGTGCGGGCTTTGGAACAGCGCCATATCATGTATAATGAGCAGTTGGCATATATCAAAGAGGAAGAAAAGAAACCTAATACACTGGTCCTACGACCTAAAGGAAAACTTACTATTGGGCTCCTTTCTCACGATCCAGCCATGATGCAAGCAACGTATGAACAGGGTAGGGAAGTAGCCTTAGAGAGGTTGGATGAGATAAAGAAACTATTTGCATTATAAGAAACAGAATACAAATGATGAAGACAAAAGCAGAAGAGAAAGTAAGTATCTTGTTTATTTGTTTAGGCAATATATGCCGTTCTCCAGCGGCTCATGCTGTGATGCAACACCTTGTTGACGAACGAGGGTGGGGCAACCGATACTTGATAGACTCAGCAGGAATTGGGGGTTGGCATGTTGGACAGCTTCCAGACAAGCGGATGAGAGAGTGTGGAAGGCAGCGTGGGTATAATGTCAATCATCATGCTCGGCAGTTTGATGCAAGCAGAGATTTTGATTGTTTCGATAAGATTGTCGTTATGGACGAAGATAACTATCGTAACATTACGTCGCAAGCACCGAATGAGACGGCCCGAAAGAAGGTTATTCGAATGGCAGATTTCTTCACTCAGCACCCTTCAGCTACTTGTGTTCCCGACCCTTATTATGGTGGTACAGAGGATTTCAACTTCGCTCTTGATTTGATAGAAGACGGCTGTGAGGGTATCTTAAAAGCGCTTTCTAATCATTGATAAAGTCTATTAACGAAGGCCGAATATAACACTTACAATTACAGAAATATTTTTCATTTCATTTTGCTGTCATATTTAACATTTCATGTAACCCCGTTGTAAACTAATGTGTTAAGTGGCAATATTGAATGACAGTAATGACAGCAAATTTAGTTTTAGGTGAAATGCAGCGTTATCGTTTCTCTGAAACAAAGTAGTGGGAAATGTTCAACTTGCAAGGAGCAACCAAAAGACGCAAAAGGATTGAAATGCGTACACAAAGAAGGATGATGACTATGTCGCTCGCATAGACCTTTTAAGCATCAAAAACTTGTAGTTATATAACTGACACCGAGCTGAAGGAGTAGGGTGATGTTCCCCTTCTTTATTGGACTACAGCATTTTTACAACCAGTCCAAGGCTTTTGTACAACTTATCCGAAGGCTTTGGACAACTTGTCCGGAGCCTCCGTACAACCTGTCCGAAGCCTTCGGACAATCTGTCCGGGACATCCGGACAAGATGAGATAAGCCTTAAAACGTGGGGAGAAGATGGGATAAAGGGAGGAATAAGGGTGTTGTGATATGAAAAAGTAAGGATTTACTGAAGTTCTTTCTTGCCCTTCTCAAAACCATTTCTTATCCCTTATCAATTATGATGATGGCCAATAGAGTTCAAGGACGTTTCTTTCTTGAGTCTTATTAAGTGGTTGCTAACTCACGTTAGTTCCTTCATTTCCTACATCAGCACTACATAAAAAAAGTCCCACAACAAACTATTATTAGTTATGTTATGGGACTCTTTGTTTTATTCTTTCGTAGCTTATAACTATTCCATAGTCTTCAATATCTCTTGACAGAGTATATATCCCTTTATCATCATACGTGGAACGTGGAATGGTCCCTTGAAGATATTACCCTTTGCAGGCTGTGCAACGGTTCCGTCACGATGTAGGTAACCATACCACTCAGGATAGTCTTGGTCAGGGAAGTGGGCGTATGTCCACTCGCTAATGCGCTGATGACGATAGAGATACTCCTCGTCGCCAGTTCCAAGGTAGGCATAGAGAGAGGCAATGATTGTCTCGCACTGTGGCCACCAGAACTTCATATCCTGTGAGTAGTCCTGTGGTGGGAGGTTACGGCAGTCTCTGAAGTTGATGATACCACCATATTGCTTGTCCCATCCCCAGTCCCATGACCAATCGAAGATAGTGAGGGCGGTGTCGAGTAGGTCTTTATCCCAGTTGCGCAACTTAGCTTCCTCCATGATAAACCATGCCGTTTCAATACAATGACCAGGGTTGATGGTACGTGTTGCATTGGTATCAATGAACTCTCCCTTTGGACCGACTGTTTCAAGCAGCGCCTTAAACTCTGGGTGCATAAAGTAGCGACGGAGCAATGAGATAGACTCATCAATCTGCTGGGTTAGTGTTGGGTCGTCAATCACTGCACGCAGACGTGAGCCAACGTTGATGAGAATCATAATGATAGAATGGCTCTGCATCTCTACTGTAGGCTCATACTTAGCAGGGAGAAAACCTGGTGTAGAGAGGAAGCGCTGTGCATCATGGAACACCTGCAACGCTCTTTCTGCATAGTGTTTGTCACCTGTAGCCAAAGAGTATTCGGCAAAGGCTATTGCTGCGAATGTCTCTGAGAAAACATAACGACGCTTGCGCAGTGGTTTGCCTTCTGCTGTCACCTCAAAGTACATGTGTCCGTCTTTGTCAAAGCAATATTTCTCAATGAAGTCGATAGCCGACTTAGAGGCTTCAAGCCACTCTTGGTTCTTCTCTACATTGTTGTATGCAAAAGCGCAGATGAAGGCCCATCGTCCTTGAAACCACACCGATTTCGTTGTGTCCATTAAGGATCCATCACGGTCCAAGCAGGTGTATATACCGCCATTCTCCTTGTCCCAACCATGGTTCAACCAGAAGGGCATAATGTTGTTAGTAAGGTCGTTCTTGTAGGTTTCAGCCCATGAACGTAAGTATTCTTTCTTATTCATAATCTTAGGTGATATTATCTATATGTTTATTCTCTAATGGATAGCTTTGTAGGGTGGGTAAGGAACGATCTTACTCAGTCCTTCCTTCATCAAAGAAACCCGACAAATTTAGAACTAATTTACCGATTATCCAAATAAAAGAGATGATAACTTGTAACTTTATTCTTGATAGCTATGACTTATTTCAGAACTTTCGCAAGGAAACGAGAAGTGTAGCTCTCCTTGTTTTTTGCCACCTCTTCTGGTCTACCACAGCTCAACATGCGACCACCTCCACGTCCTCCTTCTGGTCCCATGTCTATGATGTAGTCTGCAAGTTTGATGACATCGAGGTTGTGTTCGATGATGATAACGGTGTTGCCACAGTCGACAAGTTTCTGTAATACGTCCATTAAGATACGTATATCTTCAAAATGAAGACCAGTTGTAGGCTCATCAAGGATGTAAAGTGTCTTACCTGTGTCACGTTTTGCCAGTTCTGTAGCCAACTTAACACGCTGACTCTCACCGCCAGAGAGGGTAGTAGAGCTTTGCCCAAGCTTGATATAACCCAAGCCAACATCCTGTAGTGCCTTAATCTTCGGTAGTATCTGTGGTACGTTCTCAAAGAACTCTACAGCCATGTTAACCGTCATGTCGAGCACGTCGGCTATTGATTTCCCCTTGAAACGCACTTCTAACGTCTCACGGTTATAGCGTTTACCATGACAAACCTCACACGGTACCATTACATCAGGTAGGAAGTTCATCTCAATAGTCTTGTAGCCATTACCACCACAGGTCTCACAACGTCCTCCTTTCACATTGAAAGAGAATCGTCCAGGCTTGTAGCCTCGTATCTTAGCTTCAGGGAGGTTGACGAAGAGTTGGCGTATATCAGAGAAAACGCCAGTGTAAGTAGCAGGGTTACTACGTGGTGTACGGCCGATAGGACTTTGGTCAACATTGACTACTTTATCGATGTTGTCAATCCCTTCAATACTCTTGTAAGGCATTGGACGCTTCAGTGAGCGGTAGAAATGTTGTGAGAGAATGGGCTGTAACGTCTCGTTGATTAACGTACTCTTTCCTGAACCAGACACACCAGTGACGACAATTAGTTCGCCAAGTGGGAAGGTTACGTCTACGTCCTTCAGGTTATTACCCTTACAGCCAGTGAGCTGTAGCGTCTTTCCATTACCTTCTCTGCGTTCTTTAGGTATCTCTATCTTACGCTCACCGTTCAAGTATTGTGCGGTAAGAGTATGTGTTTTGAGCATGTCTGCAGGTGTTCCTTGGAAGACAACCTCGCCACCTTTGCGTCCAGCTTTCGGTCCGATGTCTACAATCCAGTCCGCAGCACGCATCATGTCTTCATCGTGTTCAACCACGATAACCGTATTTCCCATGTCACGCAGCTCTTTTAGCGAGTTGATAAGACGCTCATTATCACGCTGATGAAGTCCGATAGATGGTTCATCAAGGATATAAAGAACATTGACAAGTTGTGAGCCTATCTGTGTAGCAAGGCGAATACGTTGGCTCTCACCACCTGAAAGCGTGGCACTTTGACGGTTCAATGCAAGATAATCAAGGCCCACGTCGAGTAAGAAATTTATACGTTTACGTATCTCCTTCACAATCTCAACAGCGATTGTACGCTGTTTCTCATTCATGTGTTCCTCAACATGGTCTATCCAATCTCGCAGTTCGGTTATATCCATCTCTGCAAGTTCAGCAATGTTTTTATCCCATATCTTATAGGATAGAGCCTCTCGATTAAGACGATGACCATGACATTCTGGACATTGTGCTTCGGCTATGAACTGGTCGGCCCATTTCTTCCCAGCTGAGGAATCATCGTTCTCCATCACGGTGCGGAGGTATTTAATGATACCATCAAAGGACACAAAGTAGTCGGAGGTGGTGTGTACAAGCTCTTTAGCAATCTTCAACTTCTCCAAAGAACCATACAAAACCTCATCCATTGCCTCCTTAGGAATATCCTTGACAGGGGTCTTGAGGCTACAATCATGTCGTTTTAAGAGTGCATCTATCTGCCAGAAAATCATCTGGTTCTTATACTTTCCTAACGGTACGATAGCCCCACTATGGATGTCAAGCTTATCATCAGGAATCACCTTCTTTAGGTCTATCTCATCAATCACCCCCAATCCTTTACACTGCGGACAGGCTCCTTCGGGCGAGTTAAAGGAGAAGATGTTTGGAGCAGGGTCTTTGTATGCTATCCCAGTGACTGGGTCCATCAGTCGTTTAGAGAAATATTTAGCTTCGTCTCGTTCGTTATCAAGAATCATTATCAAGCCTTCTCCTTGCTTCATGGCCGTTGAGACCGTCTTTGCCAGACGCTCACGTAGTGTCTCATTCTCCGTACAACTTAGTTTCATCTTGTCGATGACAACCTCGATGTTATGGTTCTTGTAGCGGTCTACCTTCATACCACGTGTAAGCTCTTGTACCTCTCCATCGACACGAATGTACAAGTATCCCTTGCGTCGCATCTGTTCAAAGAGCTCACGATAATGTCCTTTACGATTGCGAACAAGTGGTGAGAGGATATATATCTTGCGGTCTTGATAATCAGACATAATCATGTCTACCACTTTCTCCTCGGTGTATTTCACCATCTTCTCACCGCTCATATAAGAATAGGCTTCACCTGCACGTGCATAAAGAAGGCGCAGGAAGTCGTATATCTCAGTTGTTGTACCAACGGTCGAGCGGGGATTTTTATTGGTTGTCTTCTGTTCAATGGAGATGACGGGGGATAGTCCTGTAATCTTGTCAACGTCTGGACGCTCCATATTACCAAGGAAGTTGCGTGCGTAAGCAGAGAAGGTTTCAATGTATCGACGCTGTCCTTCGGCGAAGATAGTGTCGAACGCAAGCGAACTCTTACCTGATCCAGACAGTCCAGTGAAGACGGTAAGTGAGTTACGAGGGATGGTTATGTCTACATTCTTTAGATTATGTACTCTTGCTCCGAAGACTTCTATTTTCTCATTCATGGGAGTTGTTGGGTGTTAAATGTTGGGTGTTTGGTGTTGAATGTTGGGTGTTGATGGATAGTTGGGTGTTTGGTGTTGGGTGATGGGTGTTGATGATTAGTACTGTGTTGATGGTTTCCTTGAAGATAACCACAGATGAAAATCGCTATCCATCACCACCCATCACTCATCACCTATCACCCACCCATCATCATCTTGTCGACTGCGTGTAACCTCTGAGAAGGTTAACATCCCGTCGGATGTGGAACTCTTTGCCGTCAGCTCCTTTGGCAGTTACATTGACGAAGTAAGTCCCTTGGGCAACATCTTTGCCTTTATACTTACCATCCCAGCCACCAGCAGGGTCGTCCCATTCGTATATCTTTTGTCCCCAGCGGTTGAAGATGATTGCTTTGAACTCTACAATACTCTTATAGCCGGGTTTGGCACGATAGATATCATTGATGCCATCGCCATTAGGTGAGAATGCATTAGGCATTTGTAGACTACTCTCACTAATCGACAGACTTATTGGGTTATAGCGTGTGGTGTCACCATTTAGAATCTCATAAAGTATTACCCTCGTCGTACCTGCCTCTGTGAACGTGTATTCTGTGTCCTTATCATAACGGATAAGAAAGGCCGAACGAGGATTCTTCTGGTTGAAGAAGTGCCATTCGTAGTTTGTTGCTGCATCCGTTGTGGTAGCTGGGTTGGCTGTGAAAGTTATTGTTAATGGAGCTGAACCACTATAAGTATCACCAGCTGCAATCGTGTTTGTCTCACCATTCGCATCTGTATATTTGCCCGATGGCTGGCAGTTTTGTGCCCAAGCTACTGTAGATAGCACCGTTGAAAGCAGTATGGCGAATATCCGTGGTTTATGTTGTTTCATTCTTATCGTTCGTTTATGTTACCTTGAAAATTGTATAATCGTGCAAATTTACACAATTTTTCCCATACAGACAAGTAAATGTTCCTGTCTGGATAAGATAATACTGCGTATTTCTTCATCGGTGGTTTCACTCCTTACAAAAATGTGTAAACGATGTTGCCTTAACTCCTTTTCACTCCCCATCACTCCTTCTCAGAAGTGTAGATGGAATTGTCTTAACTCCTTTTCACTCCCTTTTACTCCTTAACACCTTATGAAATTACTCCCCTTCACTCCTTAACTCCTCATAGAATTATTCCCTTTCAGCCCTCATAATAGAGTATAAACGGTGTTGTTTTAACTCCTTCTCACTCCCCCTCACTCCTTCTCAAAAGTGTAGATGGAATTGTCTTAACTCCTTTTCACTCCCTTTTACTCCTTTACTCCTTATGAAATTACTCCCCCTCACTCCTTAACTCCTCATAGAATTATTCCCTTTCAGCCCTCATAATAGAGTATAAACGGTGTTGTTTTAACTCCTTTTCACTCCCTTTCACTCCTTAACTCCTCATAGAATCATTTCCTTTCAGCCCTCATAATAGAGTATAAACGGTGTTGTCTTAACTCCTCCTCACTCCCCTTCACTCCTTAACTCCTAAATTAATCATTCCCAGTCTGCTCAAAATTCCTTGTTAGTTTGTCAATATCTTTCGCTCCCCTTAAAGCTACTACATGCTTTTCATGCTCATAGAAGAGGCCTAACTGTGTTCAAGAACATGCTCTTCTTGCCTATTGAAGACGCCCTTCTTGAAGCAAGAAAGGCCCCTTCTTCGATGCTGTTTGTAATATGCTGATTTGTTGAATGTTATAAACTTGTATTTTAAGGAAAGGTTAGTCTTATGTTGAGGATATTTAGTTTACCTTTGTGTAAGGATTTTTTCTGTCCTTGATGACCTTTTCTAACTATTGAAGGCTAATTGAAATCCCCCTGTAGAAGATGCTGATAGAAGTAGAAAGGGAATTTGTTCTCACAGAATATCATAGTCTTTGTGCACAAATGGGATGCAGTCTAAGATTATAAGGAATGGTCAAGGCGTCAAGGCAGAAGTAGGATGAGCCTTTCTCTTTGAACTTTTTGCTTTTTGTCTTCTTAATTAAGCATGAATGAAGAAAAGTTGCTATAACAGCTCAATTCACTCAAATTAATTTTCCTGTCATATCTGTCATAGATTCTAAGATGTTAACTTGTTGGTTTACAGCAAAATTTCATGAAGTGTTAAATATGACAGCAACTTAAAATAAAACTATTCTTGTAAGATATGTAATCGTTTCTCTCTGGTGAGTGAGTCATTATCTTTCTATATTTCGGAAGAACCTAAGATAACATCGAACAATAGATTACTAAAAAATTATACAAGAACGTTATTATGTGCACAAATAAATTATCTGCTATTAACGTTTTTGTGTTTTTTATCATTCTACATCTTTTGATTACAGATTTCTTTTGTATATTTGCAGTTGTAATTAAATCTTTTTGAAACCAACAGTATGTTTATGAGAAAGTATTTGAAATATCTTTTGTTATTTTTTGCTATGACTTTTAGTTATAGCTTATTGGCACAAAGTGTTCAATGGCACGACCAACATAAAGTTAAACGCAAGGAGACTATATTCGGAATAGCCAAGGAGTATGGTGTTACCATCCCACAACTTATAGAAGCAAACCCTTTGATGAAGCAAGCAGGATACGAACTGAAGAAGGGCGACCTAATCTTTGTTCCTTATTCAAAGGAGGGAGATTTCCAAGCTGACGGGTCTATAAAAGGTAAGGTAGACAAGAAGGCTGCGGCAAAGGCTGCCACTAATCAGGTTGCTGCGAAGGCTGTGAATGCTATTCGTGTTGGTGTTATGCTACCCTTGCATAACCAAGATGGAGATGGTAAACGTATGGTTGAATACTATCGTGGTATCTTGTTGGCTCTTAACCAGTTGAAGAGTGAGGGCATTACGACTGATGTTCATGCATGGAACGTACCAAAGGGTGCTGACATCCGAGCTACATTGTTGGAGCCAAACGCTTCTAAATTGGATGTTATCTTCGGTCCTCTTTATTCAGAGCAGGTAAAGCCTTTGGCTGATTTCTGTCGTACGTATGACATAAAACTCGTTATTCCATTCTCAATAACAGCGACTGATGTAGAGACGAATCCAAATGTTTTCCAGGTTTATCAAACTGACGCTTCGTTAACGAATAAGGCCATAGCCGCTTTCTTAGAGCGTTTTCAGAAAACACACCATCCTATCTTTGTTAATTGCAAGGACGCAACAAGTCAGGTGGGCGACTTCACAACAACTTTGAGAAGACAGCTCGATTTACAGAAGATTAAGTATAATCTTACGAGTTCAAAGTCATCAGATGCAGATTTCTCAAAGCATTTTGAGTCAACTCGTCCAAATGTTGTAGTTATCAATTCAGAGAAGAGTCCGCAGTTGAATGAGGTCTTTGCGAAGTTAAATCAGTTGAAGAAGACACGTCCTGGTGTGGCTATCAGCCTGTTTGGATACAATCAGTGGTTTGTCTATCAAGATTATGATCTTGACCAGTTCTTCAAGTATAACACTTATATCCCATCTACCTATTACTATAATAAGGCAGCAGATAAAACAAAGGAGTTGGAGGCAAAATATACAGAACAGTATGGCGAGCCGATGTCAAAGCAGTTTATTCCACGTATGGCAATAACAGGTTACGACCAAGCACAGTTCTTTGTTCGTGGTTTGAAAGCACATGGAAAGGATTTCAAGGGTTCTGCTGCCGAGGTTAAGTATCGTCCGTTACAGACTCGTTACGACTTTGTTCGTGTAGGGCAGGGTGGGTATATCAATGATAACTTCCAACTGGTTCACTTTAAGACAGACCAGACAATGGAGAATCTTGTCTATTAATCTGAAGAAGAGTATCTTATCCCGAGATGAAGAAAATAAGCTCAAGAATATTAGCTGTTATCCTACTTGCGCTGCCGCTGACTGCAGCAGCGCAGATAGGAGACCATCGTGACGACCTCGCCATTGGTGTTAATGGTGGTTATGTCCTCTCTAATGTGGGCTTCACTCCGAGTGTAAGACAATCCATGCACGGTGGGTTAACGGGCGGACTGAGTGTGCGTTATGTGTGCGAGAAGTATTTTAATACTATCTGTTCTATCTATGGTGAAGTCAATTACGCTTCTGTAGGATGGAAGGAGAAGATACTGACGGGTACTGATCAGCCTGTTATCAACTCTAACGGGGCCGCTGAAGAGTATTCACGCACTGTTAACTATATTCAGATTCCAGTCTTTGCACACCTCGCATGGGGACGTGAACAAAACGGATTTAACTTCTTCTTCCAAGCAGGTCCACAGTTAGGACTCTATTTGGGAGAGTCGACATCAAAGAACTATGACACCCCAAATCTTGCTACTGATGGTACTGGGCGAAGTAATACGGTAATAGCACAGGAGTCAATGCCTGTAGAAAAGAAGTTAGACTACGGTATTGCTGCTGGTTTAGGAATGGAGTATAGCCATCGGCAAGTAGGACATTTCTTGCTGGAAGCCCGCTATTACTATGGATTGGGCAATATTTATGGAAGCTCAAAGAAAGACTTTTTCGGCAAATCTAATTACGGCAATATTGTTGTTAAGGCTACTTACCTTTTTGACATTGTAAGAACAAAGTAATAATTAACCTATAATTTTATCATTATGTTTGAGAACCAACCTAAAGCACTGTACGCATTGGCATTAGCCAATACCGGTGAGCGTTTCGGCTATTACACCATGATAGCCGTATTCACTTTATTCTTAAGAGCCAATTTCGGGTTATCTAGTGGTACCGCTGGCTTGATTTATGGTGTTTTCCTTGCCTTAGTTTATTTCTTACCATTGATAGGTGGTATTATGGCCGACAAGTTTGGCTATGGAAAGATGGTGACTATTGGTATTATCGTCATGTTTGCGGGCTATTTATTCTTGTCTATCCCATTGGGTGGAGGAGTAATGGGCTATGCAGCAATGTTTAGTGCTTTACTACTTGTTAGTCTTGGAACAGGTTTGTTCAAGGGTAACCTACAGGTGATGGTGGGTAATCTTTATGATGCACCAGAGCTGTCAACAAAGCGCGATTCAGGTTTCTCTATCTTCTACATGGCTATCAACATTGGTGCTCTCTTTGCTCCTACAGCAGCTGTGAAAATTAGGGATTGGGCTGAAGTGTCACTTGGCTATTCTGGTAATGACGCCTATCATTTCTCTTTTGCAGTTGCTTGTGTGTCATTGATTATCTCAATGATTATCTATTATGCCTTCCGTAGCACCTTTAAGCATGTAGAGGCTGGAGCAGGTCAGACCAAGAAAACTGATACAGCTGTTGCTGGAGAAGAACTCACACCACAGCAGACAAAGGAACGTATCGTTGCTCTTTGTCTTGTTTTTGCTGTTGTTATCTTCTTCTGGATGTCGTTCCATCAGAATGGTCTTACCTTGAATTACTTTGCTGATGAGTTTGTTAGTCCAAAGGCAGAGGGTGTTCAGACAATGGCATTTGATGTAATCAACCTTGTGATGATTATCTTCATGGTTTACAGTCTTATGTCATTCTTCCAGAGCAAGACCTCTAAGGCTAAGCTGATTTCTACTGTTGTATTCCTTGCAGCCGTAGGAGTATTGGTTTATAAGTATCATAACATCGGTGGTCCTGTTGATGTTAGTGCTCCTATCTTCCAGCATTTTAACCCATTCTATGTAGTAGCTTTGACTCCTGTCAGTATGGCAATCTTTGGTGCTTTAGCAGCTAAAGGTAAGGAACCAAAGGCTCCTCGTAAGATAGCTTACGGTATGATTATTGCAGGTTGTGCTTATCTGCTTATGGTTTGGGCATCACGTGGTTTGCTAACTCCTAATGCGCAGGCTGCAGCAAAGGCTGCAGGAGAGACTGTTCCATTTGCTTCTGGTAACTGGTTGATTGGTACCTATCTCATTCTTACATTCGGTGAGCTGTTGCTGAGTCCTATGGGTATCAGCTTCGTTAGTAAGGTTGCACCTCCAAAGTATAAGGGCGCGATGATGGGTGGATGGTTTGTTGCTACAGCCATCGGTAACCTGCTTGTTAGTGTCGGCGGATACTTGTGGAATGACATACCTTTGACAATTGTATGGTCTGTCTTTATTGTACTTTGTCTCCTCTCCGCTGGTTTCATGTTCTTGATGATGAAGCGTTTGGAGAAGGTTGCATAGTAGAATACAAGAATGAACGTATGACTACCATAAACAGGTCTTTTGATATTGTTTTCTGGTAGTTCCATATAATGATATAAGAAAGGCTGAGCTCAATGGATGAGTTCAGCCTTTTTATTTGTCTACTTACAATACCGATATTTTGTGTTATAGTCATAATGAGTCTATGACCTCAGTGATAGTCGTCAATAGGTGTGAACGACTCGTCTAACCGCTGATAGTCGATTAAAGCAGGTACGCATGTGGCAGATAACAGCGTTAAGGTAATAGCTTTCATAGCGGTCGACGCTTCTCCTAAAGAGGGTTGACCCTTTTGCTCAAAAAGGTCAACCTTTTCTCTCAAAAAGGTCAACCTTTTTCTTCAAAAGGGTTGACCTTTTTAAAAATCAGTCGACTGTCTTAAAAGATTCAGTCGACTGATTTATGTTGCAGTGTGTCTTAATATCACCAAGAAACGCCTGTGAAGGGAGGTGTTATCAATCTGTTGTGATAGGATTAATGCTTATCAAGGCGTGAATTTATAATTTTTCTTTCAAATACTTACCTGTCAGACTCTCCTTGCAGCGAGCCACCTCTTCTGGTGTTGCAGCTATTACGAGGTTTCCGCCCTTATCACCTCCATCAGGACCAAGGTCGATGACATGGTCGGCACACTTGATAACATCAAGGTTGTGTTCGATGACTAATATCGTATGTCCACGTTCGATGAGCGCATTGAAAGCATGGAGTAGCCGATCGATATCATGGAAGTGCAGACCCGTTGTTGGTTCATCAAAGATGAAGAGCGTTGGGTCTTGCTGTTCCTGTCCGATGAAGTAGGCGAGTTTCACACGTTGGTTCTCACCACCAGAGAGGGTAGAAGAACTTTGTCCAAGTTTGATGTAGCCTAATCCCACATCTTCCAATGGTTTAAGTTTGTTGACAATCGCTTTGCGTTTGTGCTCACTGAAGAATTGAATAGCCTCAGACACTGTCATGTTCAAGACATCATTGATATTCTTACCTTGGAACTGTACGTCGAGAATCTCACGTTTGAAACGTTGTCCGTGACACTCCTCACATTCCAAGACAAGGTCTGCCATAAACTGCATCTCTACTGTAATGACACCCGCACCCTTACATTCTTCGCAACGACCACCCTCAGTATTAAATGAGAAATACTGTGGTGTGAAGCCCATCTGCTTTGATAACTGCTGGTCAGCAAATAGCTTTCTGATTTCGTCGTATGCCTTCACGTATGTCGCAGGGTTAGAGCGTGTACTCTTACCGATAGGGTTCTGATCAACAAACTCCACGTGTTTAATCTGTTTCCAGTCACCTCCAAGAGAAGAATATTCGCCAGGGGTGTCGGCAACTTCGTCTAAATGACGTTTGAGGGCAGGGTAGAGGATTCCTTTCACAAGGGAAGACTTTCCGCTACCACTAACTCCTGTCACCACTGTAAAGACGTTCAGAGGAAACTTTACATCTACTCCTTTGAGATTATTCATGCGAGCGCCCTTCAGTTCTATTGCCATATTCCATGGTCGACGACTCTTTGGAACTTCGATAACCTCCGCTCCCGTCAGATATTTAATGGTGTATGAACGAGGATACTTCTCAAGGAGTTGCTTTGACTCAGCATTGTTTTTATCATTGATGTATCCCTTTATTCGTTTGATGTCAGATACTTTACCTTCAAATACAATCTCTCCACCCAGTCGTCCAGCATCTGGTCCGACATCAATTAAGTAGTCAGCTGCACGCATAATCTCTTCGTCATGCTCTACGACAACTACGGTGTTGCCTAATGCTTGAAGTTCCTTGAGTACGTGGATAAGTCGATCCGTATCTCGACTATGCAAGCCAATGGAAGGTTCGTCAAGTATATAGAGTGAGCCAACGAGGGAAGAACCAAGGGAAGTTGTGAGGTTGATGCGCTGACTTTCACCACCACTCAGTGTGTTTGATTGGCGGTTAAGGGTGAGATAACCGAGTCCTACATCTAAAAGGAACTGTAGACGACTTGTTATTTCGGTCATTAGTCGCTTGCTGACCTCTTGCTCATGCTCAGTTAGTTCCAGTTTGTCGAACCATTGTTTGAGGTTGACGATTGGCATATCAACAAGGTCGGTGATAGCCATACCACCTATCTTCACCCATGTAGCTTCCTTCTTTAGCTTTGTGCCATGGCAGTCAGGACAAACAGTCTTACCACGATAACGGCTGAGCATGACACGGTATTGAATCTTGTATTGGTTCTCTTTCACCATTTGGAAGAAGGTGCCAATACAGATACGGTCGTGGATGTCTTTCTTTCTTTCGCTTGGCAGACCCTTCCAAAGACTTTCCTTCTCATCCTTTGTTAGTTCAAAATAAGGCTTGAAGATAGGGAAATTGTCTTTTGCAGCACGTCTGCAGAACTCGTCTTTCCATGTTGCCATCTTTTCACCATGCCAACACTGTACGCAACCATCATAGACAGAAAGAGAAGAGTCTGGGATAACTAATTTCTCGTCTATGCCGATGACGCGACCAAAACCTTCGCAGGTAGGACAGGCTCCGAGGGGAGAATTAAACGAAAACATGTTGTCGTTCGGTTCTTCAAAGCGTATGCCGTCAGCTTCAAAGCGTGTAGAGAAATCGTAAGTAATCTTGGAAGGAAGAATCATCAACTGCATATTGCCATCGCCCTCATAGAAGGCTGTCTCACAAGAATCGGTGAGTCGGGTCAGTGTGTCTTTAGAGCTGTCAACGGATAGGCGGTCGATGACAAGATAGATACTCTTTGTCTTATCCTTAGTTGTCGCTTTGTTGTTGTCGTCAGTAGGGTTCTGTTCCAGCCAATCTTCTATACGGATAAAGTCGTTATCTACATAGATACGTGCATAACCTTCCTGCATCTCCATTTCAAGTTGATTCTGTACGCTTCGTCCTTCGACGATGTGGAGTGGGGCAAGAATACAGAACTTGGTCCCCTCTGAGTAGGACATCACTTTTTCTATGACATCTTCTACAGAATGATGTTTCACTTCTTCGCCAGAGATAGGGCTGAATGTTCTACCTATTCGGGCATAAAGAAGACGGAGATATTCGTATATCTCGGTAGAAGTACCCACTGTTGAACGTGGATTACGGGATATAACCTTTTGCTCAATGGCTATGGCAGGGGGGAGTCCTTTGATGAAATCGACCTCAGGTTTAGACATTCTACCTAAAAACTGACGGGCATAAGCAGAAAGACTCTCTACATATCGGCGTTGTCCTTCAGCATAAAGCGTATCAAAAGCAAGTGATGACTTACCTGAACCAGATACACCTGTGATGGCGACAAATTGTCCCTGAGGGATATTTACGTCTATATTCTTTAGGTTGTTAACCTTGGCTCCTTTTACCTCAATATACTTATTCATATTGCTCAACTTTATTCTATATTTACTCTTATAGACCCTTAAAAGAGATTTAAAGGGCTAATCGGAATATGCAAAATTACAAAAAAACTTTGGTTCTTTCTGATATTTACTTTATATTTGCAGCGATATTATATATTTAAAAGAACACAATTATGAGAGTTAAAAAGTTATTGGTTATTGCTTTGATGGCTTTCCCAATGATGGGTATGGCACAAAGCTCATACGAGCAGAAGAGTGATTCTGCTAACACGACACAGTTTGAGAACAAGCAGAATAGCGCTGCTTACCAGCAATGGTTGAGCCAGTATGAAGAGTGTGGTCGTCAGATTAATACTATATCTGAGCAGTATCAGCGCGAGGTAGAGAAACGTGGCTATCCTAAGAAGAAGACTGTCAAGGCTAAGATAGCACTTGTTAATCAGTATATTGGCCTGTTGCAGCAGCAGCGTGATTCTCCAGAACTGAATCAGGGAGTCGACCTTGACAAGGTGAATAGTAAGATTACTATGTGGCAGGAGCAACTTGCTGGTTTGACTGCTTTGTTGAAGAAGATTTAAAGAAGATTCTATCGTAATAAATAAGAGCTGTAACCGCATTAGCAGTTACAGCTCTTTTTGGGTATTATTGCTCCTCACCATCCGTGTTAAGCAGAATTTCCTTGTTTCCTTTCTTTGCTTCGAAATAAGGTGGTTCGTCCCTCAATGATATACTATCATAGATGAAAGGTGCAATGACAGTATCTTTACCATCAGGGAGTATCAAACCAAGTTTACCGTCTAACTGGGCTATGAGTGGCATAGTACGTAAGTCGTCAACATAGACATAACAAGTACGAAGGAACTCATACTTTGGTTCAACGAGTATACGTCCTCTATGGTCAAGGATACCAAACTTCCCTTTTCGTTCGATAACCTCGTGATACTGAATGTATATCTCACGTATGAGGTTCAGATACTTCACCATCTTTCGCTTATCGTTGACCAATGTAACGAGGTATTCGAAGGTGTCAGAGTAGTTGGCCATCGCACGGGCTAAGACGATCTTCATGTCTAACCCTTTGATAGCTTTGCGGTTCAAATCGATGTATCGGGCGATAGCAGCCTCCTTTTCCTTCATAGGAAGGTCTTTCAGATGCTCTTCAAAACGTAGCATCTGTTGCTTGCTGCCGTGCATAGCTTTGATATATCTGTGTATCTGTCGCCCCATTTCAATGCACACGAAATGGCGAATCTGCTGTTCCTCTATTGGGTCAGCGTATTCTTGGTTGAAATTGTCTTGCGTAATCATGGGCTTTTTCTCCTTTGTTTTTGCCAAAGATACTGACTTTTAATAGTTCTACCAAGGATTTAAAAGAATTTAATTCAAATGATTATCAATTGTCTTTATTTCTTGTCTTTGGATTAAAGGTGAAGCTCAACATCCTTGCCGAATGGCGCAAGTGACAGTCCTGCCATTTTGAAGTGTTGTTTTGCAAAAGGAATACCTATAATTGTGATGGCAAGAAGTAGTCCAAAGAAGATGTGGGTAAGACATGCCCATAAGCCACCAAAGATAATCCAGATGATGTTGAGAGGGATGGTGATACAGCCCGAAAGACTTTCTCCGTTTCTCACTTCTGCCCCAAAAGGCCAAAGACACAACAGTCCGAGCTTGAATGTCTGTACGGCTGCTGGTATACCGATAATGGTGATGGCAAGTGCTAAACTACCTGTAAAATATCCGATGGCAGCTTCTAAGCCACCGAATATCCACCATATAATGTTTCCAAGAATACGCATAATTGATTGTTGAATAATGATGTTTATAAGCAGATGACTCCTCTGCTTGAATATTATAAGGTAAGTTTTGAATCTAATTCTTACAATATCTTACTGTTCACACTGGCTTCATCTTGTGTATTGAGGACCTTCTGCGTATTGTTTGAAGATAAGAGAAAAAGATTCTCGATGATTGTTACATTATATTTATAAGTCGACTAATGACCAATCTCTACGGGTAATGTTCACCAAACGACAAAGGCTGTTATGAGGATTAAATGATGTCTGTAATTTCTTCTAAAGACTTTCGCTTTTTCTCATTTGTTGGACAGTCGTCAGCTATGTGACCGATAGGAATGATGGCAACAGGCTCAAAACCTGTATATGGAAAAGTCTCTTTTAGTTTGGCTACATTAAAGTTACATACCCAACAACTACCTAAGCCCCGCTCTGTTGCAGCCAAGCAAAGATGTTCAGTAGCAATAGCAACATCAATATCGCCATGCTGCTTGTTGTCTTCTTTGCGTATCCAGTTGCTGTCAACCTCACGCATACAAATAATGTAGAGTGGTGCGGACTTGAACCATTCACGGTCGTAGCATTCTTGTAGTTGCTTGCGAGCTGCTTCAGACTTCACAATGACAAATTTCCATGGTTGTCTGTTGACAGCTGAGGGGGCCATACGTACTGACTCTAAAATATATTGTAAGTCCTCTTCTGATACAGGCTTGTCGCTATATTTACGAACGGAAAAGCGCTTTTGGGATAGTTCTAATATGCTCATAATGTGAAGAGTAAAAGCCTTTCAACGGGGAGAAGGCTATGAGATACGATGTTGTTGATGCTTTTTCTATGGAGGATTTTAGCTATTGTAATTCCTCCTTATAATATAATATCGCCTTAATGGCAATCTGTTCAGCTTCCTCGATGGTGCAATTTAGTCTTCCACCTGATGCGTCAGCGTGACCACCACCATTGAAGAACTTTGCTGCCATAGGTTGACAGTGGAAGCCATTGCAAGAACGAAGACTCACGAGTACAGTCTTAGGCTTCTCTGTATCTTCTCGTAATGAGATACTTAGTTTAAGTCCTTTAATCTGCTGTGGAATATTAACAAGTCCCTCCATGTCTCCCTTGATGAAATGGAACTGTGCCATCTCCTCTTTTGTTACGGTATAATAGGATGCGTGCAACTCCTCAATCACCTTCATCTTGTTGAGGATAATGTGTGCACGGAGGCGGAGAGCATTAGTGGAGTAGTTATGGAATACACGGTTATAAATCTCGTCCTTATCAATGTTCTTTGCAAGAAGCTGACCGATAATATAGAATATCTCTGGGCGTGACGAATTATAGGTGAAGCCACCTGTGTCGGTCATCATGCCACAATAAATGCAGGACGCACATTGGGTTGTCATCTTCTCGTAGCCATCTAACTGACTAATCAGACGGAAGACAATCTCACAGGTACTTGACATTTCTGGATGTGAAACCGTCAATGCGTTGTTTGTTTCAGGTTCTAAGTGGTGGTCGATGAGTAGGCGAGGGGCCTTGGAAGCGTCCAATACCTCTTGCATCGTATCTACACGAGAACGCTGGTTGAAGTCAAGACAGCAAACGAGGTCTGCTTCCTTAAAAGCTTTCTCTACCTCTTTGGGTCGTCTATCATAACGGATAATGGAATTATGTCCTGGTAGCCAATGCAGGAAATCGGGTGTGGCATCAGGCAGACACACCTTTATATTAGTCTTGCCAATCTGGTTCAGATAGTGCATCCATGCCAGTGACGAACCTGTTGCGTCACCGTCAGGCGACTTATGTGCACAGATTACGATGTTTGTTGCATTGGAGAGAAGGTTGCGAAGCGTCACAATTTCTTCTTTATTTAATAGGTTTAATTCCATTACGGCTGTAAGCTTTGGTGTGTTTGAAGTTGGTTGGACTATTATGCCCGATGTGTATAGAGATGTAAGAAATAAAAAAGCCCTGCCTGGATACTCGTCTTACATCTTGAATAACATCAAAGGATGTATGTGGAAATAGTACCCAGGCAGGGGTTATCAATTAGAACAATTTAGCTGGATAGGTGCCATCGTCAACCAGTGATTGAATTTTGTCAACCACGCTCTGACGGTCGGCAGCGTAGGTGACGCCAAACCACTTGCTGGTTGTGTCAAGCACCTTCACGGTAGATGTACCATCGTTGATGAGCTTGTTTACCATCAATGGGATGAAATACTCAGACTTCTTGTTCTCCATGTTCTTTGGATCAGAGAGGAACTCCTTGAAGTAGGCCTCGCTGTACTCGAAGTAGTCGGGTGTGAAGCCCCATACATTCATAGATACAGGAGTGTTCTCACCTACAGCAACCCACTCACCATTGTCGTCTTTATACTTGATTTCGCCATCGCGACGCTCAATCTCTGTACGCTCAACAACAGTTGTCAAGTTTCCTTCTGCATCTGTAGAGCAGATACCACGAGCAACAGTACCATTCTCGCTCAGCGTGTTGCCTACGCGGAAACCAACCATTGCATACTTGTCTCTTGCATCCTCTGGGAGGTCGGCAAGGAACTTACCAATAACCTTGAAGCAATCACGGTTATAGAAGTCGTCACAGTTGATAACGCAGAAAGGCTCTTTGATAACATCCTTTGCCATCAATACCGCATGGTTTGTGCCCCATGGCTTCTCACGACCTTCAGGAACAGAGAATCCTTCTGGCAGTGCATCGATGCTCTGGAATACAAGTTCTGCAGGGATATGACCCTCATACTTTGAGAGAACTTGGCTGCGGAATTGCTCCTCGAAATCCTTACGGATAACAAAGACAATCTTACCAAATCCTGCCTGAATAGCATCATAGATAGAATAATCCATAATGGTTTCACCATTAGGGCCCAGTTCGTCGAGCTGCTTCAGCCCACCGTAGCGGCTTCCCATACCTGCCGCAAGGAGTAATAATGTAGGTTTCATTTTCTTTATTATTTCGTTAAACTATATTTTATGTTCTGATTGCAAAGGTAAGAAAAATATAGGATAAACTATTATTTTGTATTGTGAATTATGGGGCTCTTCTGAGATTTGGTGTGATAAACTAAAGCTCTTATATAATGGCATTCAAAACATCTATCAAGCCACTTGTATTCTTTTTCTCACAGAACTACACAGACGAACAGATTTCACAAAGACGCACAGAGACATTAAGTCAACCGATGACACAGAACGATATAACCAAAATTAGCAGAAAGGTTCTGTGCTATCTGTCGTCGCTTGTCGGCGTTTGTGGGTTCTCCCTGTGAGCAAAAAGGCTTCTGTTCATCTGTGAAAATCTGTGAGAAATAAAATTCCCAACGAGCTACCACAAAAAAACTTGCCCCATGACACCAACCATGGTGCCAGGGGCAAGAAACGAAAATTAAATTACCGATGTATCGTCATTGATATCACATCAATGGCTTCCCGCTGGAAACATAATTAAAACTAAATTAATCAATTCAGTATTATTAAAACCGAACTTTTTTCTTTTCTTGGATATTAGCCTTATTAGGCTCATTAGCCTTATTAGCCTTATTGGCCCTATTAGCCTTATTAGCCCTATTAGGCCAATTAGCCCAATATCCTTTCCTATCCTTGGCCCGCTACTGGGCCACTTCCTCCTCCGTTCTTTTTCTTATCCTCCTTTTTCTTGTCTTTGTCTGTTTCCTCCTTCTTCCTCACCGACTCGTAGGAGTTTGCGGCAAGTTCTCGCTTCAATTCTCCGCCAGGCGTGAAGACAACACGAGGCTTAATGGTTGCGGTCTTAAAATCCTCTTCCTTTTCAGCTCCTTTACTCGACAGTGTGACACGCATCGAGCCAAACTCGCCCAACTGAATGCTAAAACCATCACGGAGATAATGGGGCAGACAATCGATAAAGTTATACAACACGTTCGACACATCACCACGTGTCAAGGACGAAC
>ERZ773074.31-NODE-31-length-78561-cov-22.640830_pt1 | contig 78561 bp, 61 predicted proteins | sample MGYA00580615_ERZ773074 | MGnify/ENA primary metagenome ERZ773074 (study PRJEB29015, sample SAMEA2738126) | human oral metagenome | biome: human oral; feature: human-associated habitat; material: saliva | place: China | collected 2160 ...
CTGCTACAATTTTCTTTCTCATTTGTCTTTTACGTTTTAAAAGTTGATATAATCTATTTGATTGTTCTTTCTGTATTATCCATTGCTCTTTCTGCTTAAGCCATTCCTCCCGTTTTCTCACCCATCTTGTCCATGACCAGATGCGATCTGCAACAATGAGAAGGGTCAGTGGGAAGATATAGCAAATAAGTATCAGTACTATCTTTGTCCATGTCTCATTCTCTGGTTCGCGTCCTATCTCTATGAGTGACAATGGTGCGTTCAGTTCCGCTTGTTTGGGTAGGTCGTTATGACTCCACTTGTTGATGATAGTACCTTTGTAAAGCAGTACTAAACCAGGGTTACTACGGATGATAGTCTTTAAGGTTGTACCATCAGTTGTGTAGAAAGGGTACTCTGCTCCAGTGATGTCTCGCCAATGTTTTACGGCTTTATCCGTACTTGCTGTCAATCCATAGAAGCCATATCCATTCTCTTTTGCATATTCATAGATGGCATCTATCTCACCAAAATTACTATCGTCTGCACGCTCCAATACTGGAGCAATGAGTAGGAAAGTATATCCATCCTTGGTTAGTATGCTATCGGTAAGGTCCTCTCCCGTCTTTTCGTCTGTAATTGAAAAGTCGTGAATAGGTGGTTCGTAACCCTTTTCAAGTATCTCTTGGTGTGTATCTTTGAACACCCACGTAGAGTCATTGTAAGGGTAATCATTCTCAGTGAACTCTTTTGTTACGCCATTCTTCTCACAAATGAAGGTCGTCTTATAAGTTGTTAGCTTAGCCCCTTTGGGTATTTCCATTCCCTTTTTGATATTCTGTCCGATGTAATAAGGACGGAAATCAAAGATAGGCAGATGATAAAGACTCAGTGTGGAGGCTGTGACAATGAAGACAATCGTGAAGTAGAAAGCTATCCACTGGTTTGTTTTTGATACAAAGCGAACTTGATAAAGCGGCCAGCAGGCAAGGATGATAGCTGCTGTCAAGAGGATAAGGTTCTTAATGAAAGTCTGCGTGTTCGTAAGGTGAATGGCATCACCGAAGCATCCACAATCCTGTATCGGATTGCTTACAGTAAGCCATAGGGTCACGAGCGTCATCACTACCATCATGATGAGTGATAGCTTGCTGGCGAGTCGGCGACGTATAGCAAGCAAGAGCATCACACCCAAGGTGAACTCTATTGCTGATAGTCCGACAGATAAAATCAATTGTGCCCAGTCTGGAATATATGCCGACAACTGTGCTGCCTCTAAGTATTCTGCAATCTTATATTGCGAACCTAAAGGGTCAATTGCCTTGACAAAGCCTGAGAAGATGAATGTCAAAGCAAGTAGTGTACGGCTTAAGTTTACCAGTATGGACTTTAATTTATTCATGTAGTTTGATTGCTCCAAAGACTGCGTAGTTCATTATATCCATGTAGTTGGCATCGATACCCTCGCTGACAAGTGTTGCACCGCCAAGGTCTTCAATCTCTTTGATACGCTCAATCTTTGTCAAGATAAGGTCGGTATAGCTGCTGACACGCATATCGCGCCATGCTTCGCCATAGTCGTGATTTTTCTTAATCATTAATTCGTAAGCCTCTTTTGCGTATCTGTCGTAAAGTGCCAAAGCCTCATCAGGGGTCATATCAACGCTATCAACAAAGCCCTTCTCCAACTGGATAAGTCCTACGATACTATAGTTTATCAGTGCGATGAATTCTGGGCGAATACCTTCACCCACTAAACTCTTACCCGTAATCTCCAAGGAGCGGATGCGTTTCGCCTTGATAAAGAGCTGATCAGTAAGGGAAGAAGGACGCAGAATGCGCCATGAAGCACCATAGTCATGGAGCTTCTTTTCAAAGAGACTTCTGCACTCAGCGAGTACATCTTGAAATTCTTGCTGTGTCTTTGTCAGTTGACTTGCCATAGTCTTATATTGATTTGACTGCAAAAATACGTAATTTCGCTGTAATAAACGAATGAATTAACAACTATTCCTGTGTTTAAGGTTGGTTCGTAAATCATTGTGAGCGATTGCAACAAGGACTTGAATATCCTTTGTCAATCTTTGTGTTGAAGATAGATAGGTGTCTTTCGGTCGGATTACAAGGCTTTCTGAGGGTCTTAATCCTAAGTCTTTTTGAGAGAAATCGTATTCATTAAGGTTCGTCCGTTAAATTATTGGTTGTGAATAGAATAAAGGGTTATACACTTGTATGGTATTACTTTCTTATATCTGTTGGTCTCACAAAGGAGGATAAAATGCAGGGTAAAATACAAATTGATACCCTATCTATTCGTCTTCTGCAAACAACTTATTTCCTTGTTGTGTGATGTTTGTAAAATGTTTTTGTGCAGTTCGAAACCAATATATGCTCTTTTGGCTTCTTAAAGACGGCTAATTGGCTTGTAGAAGGAGCCCTTTTGAGGTCTAACTAAGGCCCTTTTGGAGTCTAATTAGGCACCTTCTTTGCAACGCTTTATAACTAATTGATTTTCTGTTGGTTGTATACTCACTTCTTATCAGTGTTTTTGCCTTTATTTATAGATGTTTTATACGGAATTATGTAATGATTTTTCAGAATCTTATCTACGGATTTGATGTTTTTAAAAAGTCTTGTTATCTTTGTAATACTTTGTCTAAAATCATTTGAAAGACTATAAAACGTAAGAGCGGGAACGCCTATTAAAGGTGTTCTCGCTCTGTGGGTGTATGTGTAAATGCAGTATATTCTTATGGTGCTACTACTACTTTTACCCAACTATTAGTGTCATCGTGATTGGCTCTGTCATCGTTAGCACTTTCTTTGAACGGCTTTACTTGTTCTAATTTTGCCTTTTGTGCAGCAGTCATTGTGACAGTAATGTTTGCTAAGAAGCCATTTGGCTCTTGACTACCAGCATAAAACTTCGCCAAGTTTGGCATGTGACGTATGTCAAATGATGAAAATCTACAATGCGCAATACTTAACTCTTCCAACTTTGTGTTGTTCGATAAGTCGAGAGATGTAAATGGGATAAAGGTTGTTCGCAAATATATTAAGTTTGGATTATGCGTTACATCCAATGCAGACATCTCCCTAACATTATACAAGTCAAGCTTTGTGAGGTTTGGATTGTTTGATACATCCAATGAACCTACATGTGTATTTGATAGCTGAAGTTCTTTCAAGTTAGCACCAGCAGCAGACAATCCTTTGATTTCTTTCACTGCAGCACTTGCAAGGTTGACATTACTTAGATTTGTCATCTTGCTGAAGTCATAGCTTTCAATCCTTGAACCTGAAGCCCAAAATCTCTGTAGTTTTGAGTTATCTGACAATCCTATGAAGTTTTGAAGACTACCATTAGAGAGACCATTAAAGTCGTTCAAGTTTGGTGAATTAGTGGTGTTGATAGTCTGTATATTTGGACTATAATATGTCTGTAAGGTTGTTAATGCAGGCATATTGCTTGCATCAACCGACTGAAGGCTGTTGTTATTATACACTGCGAATAAATTGAGCTTAGTGTTACCACCAGTTACAACTTCTGTCATTCCATCCAGATGGTGCGCTTGTAACTGTGTTATCTTATCCAATCCTGTCACATTAATCTTTGTGACCAATGGGCTACCACTAATTACTATTTGACTAGTGAGCTGTGGATACTTGTTGAGATTGAGCTCTCCTGCAAGGTTCTTGTTACCTTGAAGGTTCAGTCCATTAATATTACGATAGTATTGTAGCTCATCAATTGACGTGAAATTGTCTTTGTTATTTACTTCTAACATTCCCTTGTAAGAAAGGATCTTCTCCAAGTTGTCTGCCGCATAAATATCCAAGTGACCATCTGCGGTTCTTGTTAAGCCTTTCACCTTTACAGCAACAGCCTCAATCAGACCCTGATTCTTGAGGATGAAAGCCTTAGCCTTAGACGGATCAAGCGTCATCTCACCGAGGTCGTAAACCTTGGCACGCTGAATGTTGATTTCTTGCTTAACCTTCTTCAAGATAGCTTTGCCATCTTGCATGATAAAGACAAGCGTCAAACCCTGTGAAAGCTTTTGTTCTGGGAGTGCAATGTAATATGCCTTATTCTCCTCAATAGTGCCAGACTCGGCTTTGAGGTTTACCACTGGAGAAGCCTTAGTGAACTCGTTTTTAGCCGCACTAATCTTTCCATCATTAGCAAAAGTGATGGTTGACTTTAAATTACCAGCAAGGTTCTCCTGCCCAATAGAAAGTAACTTTACCTGCTTTACGTCTGAAGTTCCTTTGATGGTAAAGCGGAGCAAACCACCAACATTGTATGCAATGAATGGTTTTCCACGTTGTGGAATAATACCAACAGATACATTCGCCTTTGGATCAAATGTGCCTGCAATAGCGTTCTGATCCTTTGGAAAGTTGTATTGGTATATTGCTTGGGTGTTACTGTTTGCTGAAATCTTTGCATCCTGCTGATAAGGATACATCATGAAGTATGATACGTTATTGACATTTGGTGCTTTTCCCCAGAAATGTACGTCGCTTCCTGCAGTAGGAGTTGTGAAGGGGAAATTCTTGGCAGAGGGTGATTTAAAGCCAATACCAATCTTATCGTTTGCTTGCCAAGTAACAGTTGCGCCGTCTGAGCCAAGTACTGTACGTGTGACAGGCTGTGAAGAGCCTGCAATAAAGCTCATCTCAACGAGATTCTCACTGTCACTGTCGCCGTTTCCGAAGTCGTCTTGAGAACATGATACTGTGATAAGTGCAAGTCCTAAGCACAGTAAGTATGCCTTAAAATGTTTCATATAATTCTTTTTGATTTTTTATTCGTTTTGTGATAAGCTTAATCCTTTGTGGTTAAAATGGTGAGTCATCGTCAGTACCATCTTCAACTCTGAGGTTAGGGTCGTGAGTTTCTGTAAATCCCTCGTGCTGAGTACCATGCGCACTATCCATTAAGAAATCACCTTCTGTCTCTATTTTGACCAGAAGGGTAGATGGTTTTTGATATACTTTCTTCATTTTTTTCCTTTTTGTTATCCTATTTACTCTCTTTGGATATCATAGTTTTCTTTTGTTTCTTTTGTTATCCGTGACCGACTTCTTTATGTCTTTTACTTTGGTGTCAGTCCTTTTCTCTTGAACATCTCCGTTAGAAGGAGTCCTTAATTACTGATATCACAAATCTGTATTCGGTGGTTATTTTATCTTTACACGGTCTTAAAGACTTATTACCAAGTTCTTTACCGTTGCCTTTTTTAGTGGGTTGCAAAGTTAATCATTCTTCTGTAAACAGTAGAAAAGCTTATTGGAAACTTTCTAAAACGAAACTTTAATTAACGTATCGGTCGTGATTAAATATCTTTTGTTGTGATATGTTAACATTTTCCTAATGGTACTTTCCATTTAAGTTTGGCCACTTTTGTAAGCGTGAAGATGAATGTTGTGTATTCTTTTTACCAATTTACTTGATTTACATCATGCTTATCTATACTCGTAACTTGCGTTATTGCGTAAATAGTTAGTTGTAAAAAGCGTATTCACCTACTTTTAGTCTTGTGAGAGTTAAGGAAATTATGTATCTTTGCATGACTCTTATTATTAAAGATAACATTAATTTATGCGAGATCTTTCAGATGCCGAATTGGCACAGCTTATAGATAAAGACATATTCCATCACATCTCATCTGCAGCAGATAAACTTGGCTTAGAATGTTATGTCGTAGGTGGTTACGTGCGTGATTTGTTCTTGGAACGTCCGTCAAACGATATTGATGTTGTGGTTGTAGGAAGTGGTATTCAGGTTGCAAGTGAGTTAAAATCCATCTTGGGGAGGAAGGCGCATTTGTCAGTCTTTCGTAACTTTGGAACAGCGCAAGTAAAGTATAAGAACATAGAGGTGGAGTTTGTCGGGGCACGCAAGGAAAGTTATAGCCACGACAGTAGGAAACCTGTAGTAGAGAATGGCACATTAGAGGATGACCAGAACCGCCGTGACTTTACGATTAATGCGATGGCTGTTTGCTTGAATAAGGAACGCTTCGGCGAGTTAGTAGACCCATTTGGAGGCATTGATGACCTTTGGGATGGAATTATCCGTACTCCTCTCGATCCAGATGTAACCTTTTCTGATGATCCATTGCGCATGATGCGTTGTGTTCGTTTTGCTACACAGCTCAACTTCTTCATAGAAGACGAGACCTTTGAAGCCTTGGAGCGAAATGCAGAACGAATTAAGATTATCAGTGGGGAACGCATAGAAGAGGAGTTGAATAAGATTATGATGACGGCAACTCCAAGTAAGGGCTTTATTGAGTTATACCGCTGTGGACTCCTGCAGCTTATTCTTCCAGAGCTTGTAGCACTTGACGTTGTAGACACAAGAAATGGACGTGCACATAAGAATAATTTCTATCACACCTTAGAAGTGTTGGATAATATTTGCAAGCATACGGATAATCTATGGTTGCGGTGGGCAGCCTTGTTACATGACGTAGGGAAAGCAAAGTGTAAGCGATGGGATACAGTGGCTGGGTGGACTTTTCATAACCACAACTTTGTGGGTGCAAAGATGGTCCCAACAATCTTCCGACGTCTAAAGCTCCCGATGGATAGTAAGATGAAATATGTGCAGAAGCAAGTAGACCTACACATGCGTCCGATAGTCATAGCCGATGAAGAGGTGACTGACTCAGCCGTTCGGCGATTGATGAATGATGCTGGTGATGATATAGACGACCTGATGACGCTCTGTGAAGCAGATATAACAAGTAAGAATGCGGTACGAAAACAGCGCTTCTTAGATAACTTCCGTATTGTTCGTGAGAAACTAAAAGACCTGAAAGACCGTGATTATAAGCGTTTGTTACAGCCTTGTATTGACGGTAATGAGATTATGGAGATGTTTAATCTGAAGCCGAGTAGAGAGGTGGGAGAACTGAAAAAGACATTGAAGGATGCTGTTCTTGATAATAAGGTACCCAATGAGCGTGAGCCACTATTAGCTTTGTTACAAGTAAAAGCAAAAGAGTTAGGATTGATATAAATAATAAATGTTAAAAAAGTAAGTGCTTGTTCGATGTCAATGGATAAAAATGTGTATCTTTGCATACCGAAAACTAAAACACTTAGTTTTGGTTTTATAAGGGCTTAGACTTACTGATAAAACCCCTTAGAGGTACATAGTTAGAGTCTTACTATTTGTGAGAAAGAATATAGAAAAAGAATATTTAATATTATAGGTATGAAGAAAAAAGGTGTCTTACTGGCTGCTGTTGCAGCAGCGGCAGTGTTACTTACCAGCTGTAAGGGAGGCCAACAGGGTCTTCCTACAAGTAATGAGTATCCAGTAGTAACGATTGGTGCAGCTAATGCACAGTTGAAGACAACATTCCCAGCAACCATCAAGGGTGTACAGGATGTTGAGGTTCGTCCGAAGGTTAGCGGTTTTATTACAAAACTGTATGTACATGAAGGTGAGTATGTTCATGCTGGTCAGGTGCTATTTGTAGTAGATAACTCTACTTATCAAGCTGCAGTACGCCAAGCTGAGGCACAGGTAGCATCAGCACAAAGTGGTGTTGCTGGTGCACAAGCTCGTGTCATTCAGGCAAATGCAAGTCTCAATTCTGCCAACGCACAGGCTGCCACTTCACGTTTGACATATAGTAACAGCAAGAACCTATATAATAATAAGGTGATTGGTGAGTATGAGTTGGAGTCAGCAAAGAATGCATACGAGACAGCGCAGTCGGCTGTTAGTCAAGCACAGAGTAGTGTTGTCGCAGCTAAGACAGCTGTGACTCAAGCAGTAGCTGCTGTTCGTCAGGCTCAGGCAATGCTTGCTACGGCAAAAGACAACCTTGGTTTCTGCTATGTGAAGAGCCCCGCATCAGGCTATATTGGTAGCCTCCCATATAAGGAGGGAGCTTTGGTAAGTGCTTCTTCAGCACAGCCAGTTACCACAGTCAGCAATAACTCTTCAATAGAAGTTTATTTCTCTATGACAGAAGCGGATGTTTTAAAGCTCAGTCGTACTAATAATGGATTGAGTAATGCCATCAAGTCTTTCCCAGGTGTGAGCTTGATATTGGCTGATGGAACAACCTATAATCATGAAGGAGTCGTTGTTAAGACCAGTGGTATTATTGATCCTACAACAGGAACAGTAAGTGTTATTGCTCGTTTCCCTAATCCAGAACACTTACTGAAGAGTGGTGGAAGTGGTCAGATAGTTATAGCAAAGACTAACAATCGTGTATTGTTGATACCACAGGAGGCTACCGTACAAGTTCAGAATAAGGTCTTTGTCTACAAGGTTGATGCTAAAGACACAGTACGCTATAGTGAGATAAGCATTGACCCACAGAATGATGGTATCAACTATATCGTGACAGGTGGTCTTAAGATGGGTGATCGTATTGTAAGTAAAGGCGTTTCAAGTCTTGAAGATGGTACATGGATTAAGGCTCTAACCCCTGCAGAGTATGATAAAGCCATTCAGAAAGCAGAGAAATTGGGAGAGAAGCAGAGTTCTGCCTCAGGCTTCCTTAAAGCAATGAAGGGCGACGATAAGTAGGTGATGAGTGTTGAATGATAGGCGATGATGTATTGCTTAACTCATTCAATACTTCTAAACCCTAAATAAATAATTAGGTATTATGACATTTACGAATTTCATTAAACGACCGGTATTATCAACTGTTATATCCATCTTCTTTGTCCTTTTGGGTATAATTGGTCTGATATCACTGCCTATTGAACAATATCCGAATATTGCACCTCCTACGATTTCTATTCAGACATTTTATCAAGGAGCTGATGCACAGACCGTATTGAATTCAGTTATTACACCATTGGAGGAGAGTATCAATGGTGTTGAGAACATGACTTATATGGAGTCAACAGCAACCAATGCTGGTATGGCAATGATTACTGTTTACTTCAAGCAGGGTGCAGACCCTAATATGGCAGCAGTCAATGTACAGAACCGTGTGTCACAAGCACAGGCGTTGTTGCCTGCTGAGGTAACACGTGCGGGTGTGACGGTGTCAAAGCGTCAGAACTCAAATGTTGTTATGTATTCATTGACAACAGATGACGGACGATATGATGATGAGTTCTTGACGAACTATAACAATATCAATATCGTGCCAATGTTGAAGCGTATCAATGGTGTCGGTGACGTACACACACCGGGTATGAAGACCTACTCTATGCGTATTTGGCTCCTGCCAGATAAGATGAAGCAGTATGGTCTTGTGCCTTCTGATATTTCTGGTGCATTAGCAGAACAGAATATAGAAGCAGCACCAGGTTCTTTCGGTGAGCAAAGCAAGCTTAAATTCGAGTACACCATGCGATATAAGGGACGCTTAAAGACACCTGAAGAGTATGGTAATATCATTATCTCAAGTAATACAAATGGCCAGACTTTACATTTGCGAGATGTCGCTAAGGTAGAGTTAGGTGGCTTGCTGTATTCTGTTGCCATGCGTAACAATGGCCAACCAGCTGTGTTAGGTATGGTCAACCAGGTTGCTGGTTCGAATGCTACTCAGATAGCTGAAGATGTGAAGACAGCCTTGGCTGATGCTCAAAAGCAGATGCCACCAGGAATGAAGGTTACGATAGAGCAGGATGTAACAGAGTTCCTCTTTGCTTCTATTGCGGAGGTTATTCGCACATTGGTTATCACCCTTGTGTTGGTATTCTTCGTTGTTTATGTCTTCTTGCAGGACTTCCGTTCAACAGTAATCCCTATGATTGCCGTACCAGTGGCATTGATAGGTACCTTCTTCTTCCTATGGGTGTTCGGATTCTCAATCAATCTTTTAACCTTGTCAGCATTGTTATTAGCGATTGCCATTGTGGTCGATGATGCCATTGTGGTCGTTGAGGCTGTTCATGCTAAGCTCGATTTAGGTTATAAGAGTGCTATGACAGCTGCCATAGATGCTATGAACGAGATTTCAGGCGCTATCATCTCTATTACTTTGGTGATGGCAGCAGTGTTCATTCCTGTATCTTTCATTGGCGGAACCTCAGGTACTTTCTATCGTGAGTTCGGTGTGACAATGGCCGTGTCAATCGTTATCTCTGCATTGAACGCCTTAACGTTATCACCTGCACTTTGTGCTATCTTCTTGAAGCCTCATGGTGATGATGAGGAGCACAAGAAACTGTCACGCATAGACAGGTTCCACATGGCTTTCAATGCTCAGTATGAGAAGATTAATAGTAAGTATCAGAAAACCGTTGAGAAGGTTATCAATCGTCGTTGGATATCAGGTGTATCTGTCGTCCTTGGTGTTATAGCTCTTGTTCTGACAATGACCTTTACACAGACTGGCCTTGTACCTAATGAAGATACTGGAAGTATATTTGTCATGATTAGTACTCCTCCTGGAACCTCTCAAGTAGAGACGCAGAAGGTGACCGACCAGGTGGATAAGATGTTGGCAAGTAACCCTTATATCGAGCGTCGTGAACAGATTGTTGGTTATAACTTCATGGCTGGACAGGGTTCTAACCAGTCAACCTTTATTATCAAGTTGAAGCCTTTCGCTGAGCGAGAATATGGCATGATAGAACGTATTAAGTCTGTCTTCGAAGGGGCTGGTATTGCCGGACTGTTTATTGACCCAACTTCTTCAAATATGGTTTTGGGTATGATTTATAAGCAGACTTCAAGTATCAAGGGCGCACAGATTATTGCTTTTGCACCGCCAATGATTCCTGGTTATGGTATGACCAATGGTCTTTCCTTCTCTTTGCAGGATAAGACTGGTGGCGACTTGAATAAGTTCTTTAAGATAGCACAGGATTACATTGCTGCGCTGAACAAGCGTCCAGAGTTTAGCCGTGCACTCACTACATATAATCCTAACTATCCTCAGTACATGGTAGACGTTGATGTTGCGAAGGCAAAGCAGGCTGGTACATCTCCAGCAGCTATCCTTTCTGTATTGCAGGGATACTATGGTGGTATGTACGCATCCAACTTCAATGCATACGGTAAGCTTTTCCGTGTGATGATACAAGGAACAGCAGAGAGTCGAATGGACGAGTCGAGCATGAATAATATCTATGTTCGTACAACGGCTGGTATGGCTCCTGTGAGTGAGTTCTGTACGTTGAAGCGTGTTTATGGACCATCAAATATCACTCGTTTCAACCTGTTTACTTCTATTGCCGTTAGTGCAACACCTGCCAATGGAGTGTCTTCTGGTCAGGCTATTAAGGCTGCCGAGGAAGTTGCTAAGCAGATATTACCACAGGGATATGGCTACGAGTTCTCTGGTTTGACACGTTCTGAGCAAGAGTCTTCTAACTCAACGGCGATGATCTTCGTGCTTTGTATTGTGTTTGTCTATTTGATTCTTAGTGCACAATATGAGAGTTATATCCTTCCGTTGGCCGTTATCTTGTCAATACCATTCGGTCTTGCAGGTGCGTTCATCTTCACCTTGCTGTTTGGACATAACAATGATATCTATATGCAAATATCCTTGATTATGTTGATTGGATTGTTGGCGAAGAATGCTATTCTTATCGTTGAGTTTGCTCTTGAACGCCGTCGTACGGGTATGGCGATAAAGTATGCGGCTATCTTAGGTGCTGGTGCACGTCTTCGTCCTATCTTGATGACTTCTTTGGCAATGGTTATTGGATTGTTGCCATTGATGTTCGCAAGTGGTGTAGGCCGTAATGGTAACCAAACATTAGGTGCTGCTGCCGTTGGAGGTATGTTGATTGGTACACTCTGTCAGGTATTTGTTGTACCAGCTCTCTTCGCTGGCTTCCAGTACTTACAGGAGCGTATTAAGCCTCTCGAGTTTGAAGATGAGGCTAATCATGACGTCATTAAGGAACTTGAACAATTTGCTAAAGGTCCTGCGCATGACTATAAGGTAGAAGAGTAGTACTATATTAAAAGAACAATAATGAAGAATAAGAATATAATCATCATAGCCCTTGCAGCCCTGTCATTGACAGGCTGTAAGAGCCTCTATGGCAATTACGAACGTCCAGACGTTAAGACGAATGGGATTGTGCGTGACCCTATTGATGACAAGACCGCACTTGAGGGGGCTAACGATTTCGGTAATCTTTCATGGCGTAGTGTCTTTACCGACCCTCAATTACAGGCACTTATAGAGAAAGCTCTTAATAATAATCCTGATTTGCTCAATGCTGCTTTGAATGTTGATATTGCTGAGCAGCAGGTTAAGATGGCGAAGTTGGCGTTCTTACCATCGGTAGTCTTCGCACCAACAGGTACGATTTCTCATTTTGGAACGCATACCTCTTCAACACAGTCTTATATGCTCCCTATTGCTGCAAGTTGGGATGTTGACCTCTTTGGGAAGCTTCGTTCGGAGAAGAAAGCAGCACAAATGCTTCTTCTTAAGTCAAAGGATTATAAGGTAGCAGTACAGACCAGTCTTATTTGTAACATAGCTAATCTCTATTACACACTGTTGATGCTTGATCGTCAGAAGCAGATTGTCGATGATATGTCTGGCCTGACAAAGAACACTTGGGACATGATGAAGTTGCAGATGGACTTTGGACGTGCTCGTTCAACAAGTGTTCAGAGTGCTGAGGCGGCTTACTATAGTGTGCAGACACAGGCTGCAGACATTCGTCGTCAGATTCGTGAGACAGAGAACTCACTGAGTCTCCTTCTTGGCGAACCTGCTCAAGGAATTGTACGAGGGAGTCTTGATAATCAGAGTCTACCAACGAATTTTGCAGGAGGCATTGGTGTTCAGCTGTTAAGCAATCGTGCTGATGTTCATGCAAACGAGATGGCGCTGGCTCAATGCTTCTATAATATACAGCAGGCACGTAGCCGTTTTTATCCAGCATTGAACATTTCTCCTACCGGAGGTTGGAGTAATGGCAACGGCATGGTAAACCCTGCTAAGTTGTTATTGAGCGTAGTGGGTAGTCTTACACAGCCTATTTTCATGCGTGGACAGCTGAAAGCTGGTCTACGAGTGGCTGAAGACAAGTATAAGCAGGCGTATAACACTTGGCAAAACAGTATTCTTAAAGCAGGCTCAGAGGTTAGTAATGCACTTGTTGCCTACAACTCTGCTAACGAGAAAGAGAAGTTGCAACAACAGCAAATAGATGTCTTAAAACAGAATGTAGAGCATACGCAGATGCTCTATGCACAAAGTTCAAGCACCTATCTTGAGGTTATCACTGCTCAGCAGAGCTTACTTAATGCTCAAATCTCACAGATTCGTGAGCAGTTTACGAAGCTACAATCTATCGTGAACTTGTATAATGCACTCGGTGGTGGCTCTAAGTAATAAGTTTGTTTAATTCTTAGTATTCAAAAGTATGAGTAGTGTAATTAGTCCAAAAGCCGAGATTTCTCCACGAGCAAAGATTGGAGATGGCTGTAAGATATTTCCATTTGTTTACATAGAAGACGATGTTGTCATTGGTGATAACTGTGTTATCTTTCCTTTTGTTAGTATCTTGAATGGTACGAGAATGGGGAATGGGAACAAAGTGCACCAAGGTTCTGTTCTTGCTGCATTGCCACAGGACTTCAACTTCGTAGGAGAAAAGAGCGAATTGATAATTGGCAACAATAATGTTATCCGTGAGAATGTAGTGATAAACCGTGCTACACACCGTGGATGTAAGACGGTCATTGGTTCAGATAACTTCTTGATGGAGGGTGCACACATCAGTCATGATACCGTCGTTGGCGACCGCTGTGTCTTTGGATATGGTGCGAAGATTGCTGGTGATTGTGTTATTGACACAGGTGCAGTCATCTCTTCTAACGTTGTAGAGAAGGCTAACACCCGTGTTGGGTCGTATGCTGTGGTACAAGCGGGTACAACATTCTCTCGTGATGTCCCTCCTTATATTATAGCGGGAGGCTCTCCAGTTGGATTCCATGGTGTTAATACCACGATTCAAAATTCTGCTGGTGTAGAAGAGAAGACCCTCAAGCATATCGCTAATGCTTATCGTCTTTTGTTCCATGGCCAGACATCTGTGTTTGATGCTTGTATACAAATAGAACAACAGGTTCCTTCCTCAACAGAGATAAGTAATATTATCGACTTTGTTAGAGGTACAGAGGTTGGAATCATTAGTAAATTATAATTTTCATACCTATAATTTTTAATGTCGGGGAGGGTTAACCGCGAGGTTAGCCCTCCTTTTTTGTTTTTATTATATAGGTTTTTATTTTTATTATATAGGTGCTTTTTTGGTTCTTCCGTTAAATGTGTAGATTGTTCATAGAATGAGATTAATCCACATACATGGTAAGCTTGCCTCCAATAAGATGGTTTTATAAAGGGAGATAAACTACATGATAAATGTAATTAGGTGTGATGTCTATCTGTCGTCTATAACCTGCTTATTCCCTTATTAAATCATGTTTGTAAACTATTTTTGTACAGCTCAGACCCAATACATGCTCTTTTGGCTTCTAAAAGACGCCCTTTTGGCTTGCAAAAGATGCTCTTTAAGACCCTTGCTAACGCCCTTTTGAAGTCCAACTAAGCACCTTTTACTTTATGTTTGATAACTAATTGATACTCTGTTGATTGCAAACCTGCTTCATGTGTGTGTTTTTGCCATTATTTATAGGTGTTTTTCTTGAAATTATGTAATGATTTTTCAAGCCCTTGTCTTCAGATTTTCGAAGTCTTAAAACGAAAAGATTTTCAATGAAAGAGGATGAAAATAGGATAGATAGTTGACTGTCTCAGCTATATTTTTGTTTAATGAGTAACTTTGGCTCTTACGTTAAAGCACTACGAAAAGCATCCACACATTTAACGGAAGAACTGCTTTTTTCGTCCTTATGGCTGTTAGTTACAAGCGTTCTCATGTGCAATTGAAGGCGTGCGTAGCCTTACTTGTGATTTATTTTTTCATGAAAATAATTCGGGAATGATGGTAGACTGTTTGTTTACTTATTGTTAAATAGACTATTGAGCTTACTCTTTTTTAATACTTTCCATTGTTCCTTACGGCGCTTTTTAGCCTTTTTTCTCTTTGCGCTAACCTTTCTCTTTTGTCGTTTTAATTATGTTCATGGTATAAATTGTGTATGATGATGTACATATTCTATCTATTGAAGAAGAAATAAAGGTAGTAATGAAAAAATATTCAAAAAAGTTTGTGATATAAAAGAATAGCATTATATTTGTCCCAGAATATAAACAATCTATTTGTAAGAAATAAAATCTTAATATAATAACTTACTTAAATTAATAGTATGAACTTAAAGAAGTTGATAACCAGATACGTCCTGGTTGCTTTAGGCTTAATCTTGAGTGTTCCAATGGTAAGTTCTGCGCAGAGTAAAAGCCAGCTGAGTAAATCCTGCAATCAAATTGTGAAGCAGGGTGGGGAGGTTATGGATTGCTCTGAAGGGCAGCAATGGATTATCTTTAAAAAACAATCGCAAAAGAAGACATCAGAAGGTCGTTCGCTTTATACACTTGGGTTATATGATGTCAAAAGTGGAAAGACGACAGTGTTGTCAGAAGATAATTGTATCTCTATAGATAAGTCACCAGTTTCAAAGTCTGGTGATGTGCGTATCACGGAAGGCTATGCATGGTATGATGAGGACGGAGTATTGGTCGATGCATCGCTCAAAGAAGATATCATCATGCCTGATGATAAGATGCTCATCAGCCAGCTTACTAATGAAGAGGGGACTGTTAGCGATTATCTAAAGGTTATCCCTTTAGGGATGAGCAAGGCTAAGATGATGGAAATTGAGCTGGCTAAGAGTCCTTACACACTGGTTGAAACTACAAACTTAGTAGATAAAGATGGTCAGACGAGTATTCTTCATATATGTAATGAGGCTCTTCATATATGTAATGCGACTTTTGATGTTAACCCATTGAGAAAAGTCACAATAGAGAGTAACAATACTTTCTCTTATTACAGAAATGCGGAGCAGGTTTTTGATGGTGATATGTTGGTTGATACAAAGTATCAGCGTGTTGTCTGCAATACGGATGGTGAGATTGTAGAGGTAGGGAAAGTTATGACATACCAAGAGGCTCTACAGGCTTCTGGTAATGCAAGCAATCCTCAACTGAGCTTAAAGTAATTTGGTTTATAAGTATAATAGACGTAGGATTTATACATTCGTTAAAATAAAATGGACGCATCAAAAGTGCGTCCATTATGGTTGGTTTATACTTTCGTATTGGATAGCTCTTCTATAATAGGAGTCTATCTATGATAGGGTTATTTAGAAGATAGAAAGATTAATACGATGCTGTACAAGGGATTCCCAATGCGATGACACGGTCACGGATGGCATCCAGTTCTTCATGTGTGGCCTTTTGCAGGTGTTGGTCGGGCGTTTCACGGTCGATGGTGTAAATCATCACCTCACGAGGTCCAATCTCCTTGACAACTTCAAGCCATGGAGCAACGAACTTTTCCGTAGTGTTGTTGACGTCATAACCATCCTCGGTTGTCCCCTTCAAAAACATTGTTTGAATAATAGCTTGGCCGTTGAAGGCCTTAATATCTGCTATGATACGATGAACATCGTAGGATGGCTGTGTTGGACGGTCTACCTTATTGATATACTCAGTATTGATAGTATCGAGTTTCAGAATGTTGTTGTCTATCTTTGACAGTGCTTCGTGAATCTTCGGACGATGGATGAATGTAGAGTTACTGAGGACAGAAATCTTTGCTTGTGGGCAATACTTGTTGCGTAGACGAATTGTATCGTCGATGATTTCAGCGAAGTGTGGATGGGAAGTGGGCTCTCCGTTGCCTGCAAAAGTCAGAACGTCAGGGTGGATATTGTCCTGTTGCATTTCCTTCAACTTTGCCTCCAAAGCCTCTGCAATACGCTCACGAGTGGGGTGGGGAGTCTTTGTGCGGTGGTCTTCATTGAATCCGCATTCGCAATATATACAGTCGAAAGTGCATATCTTACCGTCTGCTGGCATCAAGTTAATACCTAAGGAAATACCTAATCGACGGCTGTGGACTGGTCCAAATATAGGGGATGGATAGATAATCGTGCTCATTGAAATTGTCTTTATAAATGGTCTATGGGTAGGATGTGACTGAGTAGATGAGAGCTCATCTATCTGTTGTCTTTCCTTTCATAATCTTGTTACAACAAAGGTACGTATTTTTCTTGGAAATGATGTCGTTTCCAATTATTTTGATACCTACTTTTTATCTTAGACAATCAACCTCATCAGTAGGAAGACTGTTACTCCCAATTTTTACTCCTGTCGTAGAATAAATATTGATGGAAGGTGTAAGATAGGTCCTGTAAAAGATATCTGCCCCTTTTGGTGTTGGTAGATCTTTGTTCACAGCGACGGTAGATGTTGTAAGTATTATTCGTTTTGTTAATCCTTGCTCTGCTACCATTAGGGTATTGTCGTCTATGCTAACGAAACCAAGGAACTTTTCTGTAAGCACTTTGTGTTTATGTGCGGTAGGGTTAATGATAACGGTTAGAGGAGAAGCATGTGGCGTAATTCCTCTATCTGTACAAGATAATACGACAACAGGAGTTGCTTTTTTAATACGTAACATACCTTTTGCGCCCGACTTGGAAATGTATGGTTTGTTAAAAGTTTTGATATCATAATCCCAAGAGATATTGTCTATCTGCATTTCTGTATATGTGTCTACATGATGAGAGAAAATCTTGGTTAATACCTTTGATGAGTTATCAAACATGTAGATATTGTAATATGTCTCGTCGCTATCTCCGTCTGAGTTTGTTATAGGTTGGGTAAAGAAATAATAGGTTCCGAAAGCCCCGCTCCCTGATTGCAGACAACTCATGGCAAGATAGTCTTGCTTCTTTTTAGGGCTTAACTGTGCATAAGGGAGATCGCTACCGTTGTATGCTGCAGGATAAGCATCGTGGGGTAAGCCATGAGAATAGAATGCTGAGAGTGGATCGGTATTTTCTTTTTTGCCTTCTGGATCATATTGTCTACTACCAGTATCAAGGGCTTGCATATACTGACAAGATAACACTATCATAGCAATTAAGGCAATGAATCTTCTGTTCTGTCTTAATGTAGACCGACATAGGCAAATGGCTTCTTTAATATTCATAATATCAATTTAGTTTAGTTAGGATTAGTTGTTGGAGATATGACCATTGAAAGTCTTGCTTATTATTTGAAGTGTATTTCTATCTTTCTTGCCATCGTAAAAGACGTCAAGAACCTTGCTAAAGATGTCATTAGGACTAATGGCATCAAATAGAGTCATAGAGGATTTTAGTTTTAAGGCATCAATAGAGCTACCCATGAGGCGTTCTATATTTCTGTCTTTATATATCAGTAGGGCGTTAGTTATCTCACGTAATCGTTCATTCAAGCAAGGGTTTGCAAGGAATGTACGAGCTTCGTCCGTATCTGCTAAGCCGTAATATTGCGAGTAGGTACTGTGTCCAAGTCCTTTCAGTTGTGGGAAGATATACCATATCCAATGGGAGGTTTTATGCCCTTGCAAGATTTCTTTCAATGCTTGTTGGTAGGTATTGTCATCGTTCTGAGCCTTGATAAATCTTTCAATGTCGAAAGGGTCGGGAGTCAGCACTCCTATACTTTCTTCGAACTTATTGAGAATTGTGCGTAAGTAAGGTGTAAGCAGTGCATAACAATAGGATGCAAGGTTTTGAGGAATACCATAAAATGCTTGTGCAATACTCCCAGCCATCGCTGCTATTGTGTCTGAATCACCACCCAAGGATACTGCAATACGTATCACATCTTCAAAGTTGGCACCCTCAAGGAATGCTAAAAGAGCCTGTGGGACAGTATTCTGACAAGACATATCATAGGAATAAGTAGGTCGGATATCATCCAATTGCGGACTTAAATCATAATGAAATTGCTCCTCTGCATAGCTCTTAATCTCCCTCTTCGTTGCCCCATGACGTGCAAGATAAATGGAGGAAGCAATTGCTTGTGCTCCTTTTATGCCTTCGGGATGATTGTGTGTCACCTCTGCTGATATCTTCGCAAGACCTAATGCTTCCTGTAAACTATGCGCATAGAACGCAACGGGACTCACCCTCATAGCAGAACCATTCCCATAGCTATTATAAGGTTGAGGCTCTGGATTATGCAACCAACGCATAAAACTACCGCCATAACCAGCCGTTGGATAACGTCTACCAAGCTCTTGCATGTGTCGAACCAGTGTTTCTTTGCGATGTTCCTTATCGCCACACAGCCATCGAGCCACAGCCAACGTCATCACCGTATCATCTGTGAATTTACTCTTCGGAGTAAACAAATGAAACTCTTTCCGCTTCGTATTATTAAACTCATAGGCTGACCCTATGATGTCTCCAACTATTGCTCCTAACATAAACTATTACTTTACATATCTGTTAATCAATAATATCTTACCTTTGATATAACAAACAGGAGTTATACAAAAGGCTACAAACTCGAATACAAAAATAGCTATAATCCATTAATGAAACAAATGAAAATAGAGGAAAACTAACGGAAGGGACAAAATAAGAAGATGGTCATTTTTAAGGTTGCTGTCACTACTGTCATAATATTGACGTTATAATCTACTAACTACAAGACTGTTATGAGAAGTGTTAAAAGTGACAGCAACTACAATAAACAAAAAATTAGTAATAAAGAAAGGGGTGGCTACCCCCCATCGGATAGCCGCCCCTCGTCTTATGATTGAAATAAGATTTATTCTTTACTCTCGCGCTTACGATCATTATGATCGAGCGTAATCTTACGCATACGAATGTTCTTTGGGGTTACCTCAACATACTCGTTGCCCTTGATGTACTCAAGACATTCCTCAAGACTCATCTCAGTCTTAGGGATAACGCGTGCCTTCTCGTCAGAACCAGATGCACGGACGTTGGTCAACTGCTTTGCCTTCGTAACGTTGATAACGAGGTCGTTGTCGTGAACATGCTCACCAACAACCTGTCCGCCATAAACTTCCTCACCAGAATCAATGAAGAACTTACCACGATCTTGTAGTTTGTCGATAGCGTAAGCGTAGGCAGTACCAGCTTCCAATGCAATCATTGAACCATTTGTACGACGTACGATCTCGCCCTTGAATGGCTGATAATCTTTGAAACGGTGTGCCATGATAGCTTCACCCTGGCTGGCTGTTAAGACGTTGGTACGTAGACCAATGATACCACGTGATGGTATTTCAAAGGTGATGTTCACACGCTCACCCTCAGCATCCATACCGAGAAGATCACCCTTACGACGAGTCACCATATCAATCATCTTACTTGAGAAATCAGTTGGAACGTTGATTGTCAGCTCCTCAATAGGCTCACACTTCTGACCATCAATCTCCTTATAGATAACCTGTGGCTGACCAACCTGCAACTCATAGCCCTCGCGACGCATTGTCTCAATGAGGACAGAGAGGTGAAGTACACCACGACCGCTAACAATCCACTTATCCATAGAGTCCTCCATAGGACGCACACGCAGTGCAAGGTTCTTCTCAAGTTCCTTATTCAGACGATCGCTAATGTGACGAGAGGTACAGAACTTACCTTCTTTTCCGAAGAAAGGAGAGTCGTTAATCGTGAAGAGCATACTCATTGTTGGCTCATCAACAGCGATTGGTGGTAGTGGTTCAGGATTCTCAAAATCAGCAATTGTATCACCAATCTCAAACTTCTCCAAACCAATCACAGCACAAATGTCGCCTGAATCTACAGCATCAGTCTTCTTATGTCCCATACCTTCGAAGGTATGAAGCTCTTTAATCTTAGTGCGTTCCTGTGTTCCGTCACGATGACAGATAGTGATGTTCTGTCCATCCTTCAGTGTGCCACGATGTACACGACCAACGGCAATACGTCCGGTGTAGCTTGAATAGTCCAAAGATGTAATCAACATCTGTGGTGTTCCTTCAAGTTGTTTAGGGGCTGGAATGGCCTCAATAATAAGGTCAAGTAGATATTCAATGTTATCTGTAGGCTTCTTCCAATCCTCACTCATCCAACCATTCTTAGCTGAGCCATAGACAACTGGGAAATTCAACTGGTCTTCTGTAGCGTTGAGGTCACACATGAGATCGAATACCATCTCATATACTTCCTCAGGACGACAGTTTGGTTTGTCTACCTTGTTGATAACAACAACTGGTTTCAAACCAAGTTGTAGGGCTTTCTGTAGTACGAAACGAGTCTGTGGCATCGGACCTTCGAAAGCGTCTACGAGCAACAGACAACCGTCTGCCATGTTCAATACACGCTCAACCTCACCACCGAAATCAGAGTGACCTGGGGTGTCGAGAATATTGATTTTTACCCCTTTCCAATTAATACTTACATTCTTACTGAGAATTGTTATCCCTCGTTCGCGCTCCAAGTCGTTAGAGTCGAGAACCTCTCCACTCTTGTCTTGTCCGTCACGGAAAAGTTTTCCTGCGAGCATCATCTTGTCGACCAAGGTTGTCTTACCGTGGTCTACGTGCGCAATAACTGCGATGTTACGAATATCTTGCATTTAATTACCTTAAAAAAGCTTACGCTAAATTTATGGTGCAAAAGTACGAATAAAAAATGGAAAACGTTTGTGGTTCCAATAAAAAGTTGTAACTTTGCACAGCATTTTCGGAACGTCCGATGCATTTGATGTCGTAACCCGTTGTGATTAAGGCGGCTAACGATGGAAAGATGTAATTGCAAATCACATTAATCACACAAACAAATTATGTATTTAGACAAGACAAAGAAGGCAGAGATCTTCGCTCAGTATGGTAAGGCACAGAGTACAACTGACACAGGTTCAGCTGAGAGCCAGATTGCTCTTTTCTCTTATCGTATCAAGCACTTGACCGAGCACGTTAAGAAGAACCGTAAGGACTACGTTACAACTCGTTCATTGACACAGCTCGTAGGTAAGCGTCGTGCATTGCTCGATTACCTCTACGATCGTGACATCGAGCGTTATCGTGCTATCATCAAGGCTTTGGGTCTCCGTAAGTAAGATTTCTGAAAGCAAAAAAATAAAAGGTAAGAAAGTTAAGGTTGGCTTGTCCATACTTTACTTTCTTCCCTTTTTTCATTTACTATTCATGCTATCTTACTTTTGCTATATGGTTGATTAAGTTTTAAAAAGAACGCAAGGAAAGGAAGAACCTATGTAAAGGTTTTCTTAATTACTATATCTTTCTATTTATAGGAAATCGGTCAATGGGTATTTAATAATAATACTCAATGACCGATTTCTTTCTTATTTCTTCCTAAGAAGCTCACATTCTCAATGCGTGCCGTATCTGTTATAAGATAGGATTAGCCTATCTTATTTCTTAATTATCTTTTTACCATCTACGATATAGATACCTGCAGGGAGTTCTTCCCAAGGCTGTGATAGGCGAATCCCTTGCAAGGTAAATATGTTCAGTGCTCTGCTCTGCTTGGTTTTAAGCAAGTTAATACCATTAGGTCTCAACTCATCAATCGTAGAGAATGTGTTGCGTAACACATTTGGATTCCAAATGTCTTCTCGTTTTCCATCCCTTTCAACCTCAATATGTATCTCGTATGAATGATTAGGCTCTAATTGAGAAGCAGCAAAGGTGATACGTGTCTGTGCTGCATTGTTGTCTGCATCACATGGAAGATAAACATTATTGATGGTACCCAAGTCTATCCACTTATTGCTTGTCAAATCGAGTAGACGATAATGAATTGGACCGCGATAGCCATTCCTAATCTTATAGCCAGATACTTTGGAATGTACTTGCAGACTGATATTCTTTATCTTATTAAGTTGGAAGGTGCTGTAATTAGCGTATTCACCATCAACGTAGTAGTCGAGGAAAGTTAATTCAATATTTCCATTATTGACATAAGGTAATACTTCGATCTCGAATGGCTCTTTCATGTCAATAGGTATCTCTACTTCAGTTCCTTTTCTATTGGCTTTTATTGATAGTTTGACGTCATATTTACCTCTTGGTAGATTCCCTAAACTTGGTTTGTTGTAATATAGTGGAAGCATATTAATGACAAAGGTTGTTCGTCCAAGGCGTTGTGCAACAACGTTTGGAGTAAGTAGATAACCATGATATTCTTTCTTTGTCTCTTGATTTGTAAGTGTCATCACAAGTTCGCCACGCACTTCTTCACGTCCAGGATTATACATCGTGAAGCTGTATGCACCCTTAAATCCAGAACCCTCATAGTAAGGTGCAAGTAGGCTTGGAGCCTTCTCAATAATAACTACATCCTTTGGGTTGTTTGTATTGAGCTGTACTGCACTTGGAGTGAGTTTTACTTCTATCTCATTGGCGTGATTGATTGGCTTCCAGTCACCGTGTTCCTTCGTCTTGGTATCGAGCATCTCAGAGAATACTGGTACTAAACGGTAGTTTCCGTCAGCAATACCCTTAAAGTTAATATCAGTAACATCAAAGGACATGGAAGTAAAGATAGATGCCCAAGTCTGGTCGCTTGCAGTTGAGTTGAAGATTTTTACTTGTTCGTTCTTGTCATTATAGAGGGCAAGTGCTACCTTCCCAGTGAATGCACCAAGTTCACCTTTCACCGAACTATACGAGCCCAACTTTTCAATCTTTGCACTGAAACTTTCAGAACGGTTTGCTTCTGTCTTGTCAATAGTGAGTGAAGTAGTGGTTCTTGCATCTAATCCGCGCTCTATATCCTTAAAAGGGGTAGCCTTACCGTCATTAGGATGGGCAAAGACAACTGAGATGTCGTCCCAGAATGTTCCACTATTGAGAGCAAAGCCTGAAACATTAAGGGTAACTATGTTGATGTCGAAGTATCCGTCGTTTTCACCTCCCCAGCCCCAGTTGGTGTGAATGAGCCCCTGCTCATCATAGCCATCATAAACAAAGGCATGTGGTCCACCTACTACTAAGACTGGATATCCATCTGAGATTTCTTGCATCACCTCATTGAGGAAGTCATTGGCAGGAAGGAAGTTTTTGTCAAGATAACGCACAGTATAGTCGAACTTATCACGAAGTGCATTGCAAGCATATTGTAAGTTTGAGTCACTACCTCTATAATAGTATCTCATATTGACAGCCTTACCGATGTCAGACATCAATACGCCAACGGCTTGTCGAGATTGTTCCGTTCTCATATCATTAGTCGTGTTCTTCATCTCATCCCACCAATAAGTAGCGCTCTTCTTAGCATCATCACCTGTTGATGCTATATAATCTTGTGGTCGATTCTTAGGCCATTTATTGTAGAACATCACCTGTGCTGTGGCTGTTGCAACACAACCAGTAGGTGTATGCTGTCCATTACTTAGTGGGGTGTACTTGTTGAAAGGGTCATACTGGCTCCACTTACAAGTAAGCAAGGGTTCTACTTTTCGTTTGATAGGACGCTGTGGAGTAGTAGTTGCAGCTTTAGAACGCACTTCTTTTACAACACGTTCATATTCCTTTAAGAACAGTTTGAAGTAGGGAGGCTGGTCGTTGGGGTTTTCTGTCATCTTATCTCCATAACCTACGAGTTCGTTGAGTTTACTTTCTCCAGAGATAATAACGAATTTCTTGTCGTTTGGATTAGTAAAAATGTAATAAGCTGGTTGCTCATTAGCTTGTGATGAGCGGGTTTTGGGGGTATCGTTCGATAGTTTTGGGTTGTTGATGTATTTGGTAGCTATACTCAAAGCTTGTGCTTTAGTGATAGGATCTGCATTGGCAAGTAAGATGTTTGTAAACGCAGTTACCACTAATAATAATGTTCTTTTCATTTGTTTATCTTATTAGTCAAAGTTTGGGTTTGTTATATTTTACGTCAGGGTTGTATAAGTTTAAGAATATTTCCGACAAATAGATTTAGTTTATTTTACGGTGTGAAGAGCGCTTACTCCTCCCATATCTCCTTCAAGGGAAGCATAACGAAATCACGTTCTTCCATAAGAGGATGGGGGATGATAAGGTCAGGCTCATTGATACTTAGCTTGTCATAAAGCAGGATATCAATATCTATGATGCGGTCTGTATATTGTGCATTGATAGACTTTTTTACTCGTCCCATCTCTATTTCTATGGCTTGTGTAGTCTCTAATAGCTGTCTGGGAGCAAGAGAGGTAGAGACACATACGCAGGAATTGAGGAAGAGATTAGGGCTTTCAAAGCCCCAAGGCTCTGTTTCATGAAAAGAAGATTGGCGCAAAACTGTGCCAATCTTTTTTTCTATCAATGCTATCGCCTCGTGCATAATGGCCTTTCTATTACCAAGATTGGTGCCGAGGGATAAATAAACTATGTGCATGTTAATCGTTAAGAATCAGTAGAGAGTCGCCGAAGCAACCAAACATATAACCATTCTTTACCGCCTTATCGTATGCCTCCATCACAAGGTCGTAACCTCCAAAGGCTGCTGTTTCCATCAATAGTGTTGAGTATGGATGATAGAAATTCACCAGCATTGAGTCGGCAAAGCCAAAGTTGTATGGAGGGAAGATAAATTCATTGGTCCAACCATCATACTCCTTTATCATACCATCAGTGCCAACAGCTGTCTCTGTAGCTTTGACAACACTTGCACCAACAGCACAGATATGATGTCCTGCCTGCTTAGCACCATTAGCGATACGGCATGCGTCAGAATTGATGTGCATCTCCTCTGAATCCATCTTATGCTTTGTAAGGTCCTCTACCTCAATATCATGGAAGGTGCCTAAGCCACAATGTAGTGTGATAAAGGCCTTCTTGATACCTTTGATATCCATCATCTTCATCATGTGTTCAGAGAAATGGATATTTGTACCAGGTGCTGAGACGGCACCTTCATGCTTGGCAAAGACAGACTGGAAATTCTCCATGTCGTCAGCTGTTGCGTGTGCAAACTCTTCCCCATCCTCCTTAGGACGGTTATCAATGACGTAGCGTGGTAATGGAGCCTCTCCCAAAGCAAATAACTCACGCTTGAACTCATCGTGCGGACAGTCGTAAAGGAAGCGGAGAGTACGACCACGAGAGGTAGTATTGTCTATAACCTCAGCTACCATCGTACCAGACTCATCAAAGAAAAGCTTGTTACCGATACGAATCTTACGTGCAGGCTCTACCAATACATCCCAAAGACGCATCTCCTGATTGAGTTCACGAAGAAGGAATACCTCAATCTTCGCATCAGTCTTCTCCTTTGTACCATATAGACGAGCAGGGAATACCTTCGTGTCATTGAAGATAAAGGCATCTCCCTCATCGAAGTAGTTGAATACATCTTTGAATCGGATGTAGTCTTCTTCCTTAGGTTCACCGTTGATCTCACCCTTAAACATATCAATCTTTCCTGACTTACGGTGTAACACCATCAGCCTACCTTCATCACGACGAGTGACGGTGAAGGTCTGTGTGCTACCATCAGTACGTGTCAGAACACGTTCAGAAGAATGTGGATATAAGGCTACCTGCTCTTTTGGCAAGTTGAATTTAAACTGTGAAAGCTTCATATTTATATATTGAGGAGTTTATTATTTTTCTATTGTTTGGTGCTGGAGCCATGCGTCAAACTGGTCATAATTGACACAGTCTTCTACTCTGACGTCTCCAACACGTGTGCGGCGTAAGGCTGTAAGGTAGGCTCCGCTATTCAACGCACGACCAAGGTCGCGTGCCAATGCACGAATATAAGTACCTTTACCGCAGATGACACGGATTGATAGTTGCATCTTCTCTGCATCGAATTCTAATATTTCTATCTCATCAATGCGAATGTTCTTTGGTTTCAGTGTTACTTCCTTACCTTTTCTTCGATAGTCGAAAGCACGCTTACCATCCACTTTTACAGCACTGTAAGTTGGTGGAATCTGCTCAATATCACCCACAAACTGAGGAAGTGTAGCGTCTATCAGTTCCCTTGTTATGTGTTCTGTTGGGAATGATTCATTCACCTCATGCTCCATATCGTAGCTCGGTGTGGTTGCACCCAACTGTAAGGTCGCTGTATATTCCTTTGTGTGAGTCTGCAAAGTCTCAATCTGCTTTGTCATCTTACCCGTTGCAAGGATGAGAACTCCTGTCGCTAAAGGGTCTAATGTACCGGCATGACCAATCTTTACCTTCCCATCATTCGCCTGTGTACAAAGGTAGCGTACGTGTGCTAACGCCTTGAAACTGGTGATGCCGTAGGGCTTGTCAATAGGGATGATTACTCCTTCTTTGAAGTTCATTAGTATGATAAGTATATGAGATTAGTCAACCATATTCAGTGGAATATCACAGAGCAGCATTATAATGATGATAAGGCCAACGATGATACGATACCAACCGAACCACTTGAAACCATATTTTGCAAGGAAACTTACAAACCATTTCATTGCCAATAGCGCAACGATAAATGATACAACACAGCCTACAGCGAGCATTGTAAGGTTATGAGCAGAAGCCCATGTACTGTCACTATTTAACAAGTCATACAAGTCAAGTACGGTTGCACCAGCCATAGTTGGTACCGCAAGAAAGAATGAGTATTCAGCTGCACGTTTGCGTGTTAACCCATTTGCCATACCACCCACGATGGTTGCCATAGAGCGGCTTGTGCCAGGAATGAGAGATATGCACTGGAAAAGACCAATGCGGAAAGCACGTTTCTCTGTTATCTGGTTTTCTTCTTTTCCTTTGTTAAAGATTTTGTCACAGTAGAGCATGAATATACCACCCACTACGAGCATTATTGCAACAGCCCATACAGATTCAAGCAACCAATCAAGTAGACCGCTTTTCTTAGCTGGTAGACCAATTATAAATGCTGGAATAACCCCAACAAATAGCAACCAATAGAAGCGTATAGGGTGGATAAATCTTTTGAATTTAGACTTCTCATCAGCAGGTACTGGTGTGCGGTCGATTTGGAAAAAACGTTTCCAATATAGACATACTACGGAGAGGATTGCACCAAACTGGATGATGAAGGTAAAGGCATGTACAAACTCGTCACCTGATGGTACACCTAAAAGTTTCTGAGTGATAATCATGTGACCCGTAGATGACACAGGAAGGAACTCCGTCAGTCCTTCGACAATAGAGATAATAATCGTTTGTAAAAGTGTCATTAGTCCTCTATTCCTTTCGTTTCTTTCGGCTGATAAAGAATAGCACCAATGATAGAGATAAAACCAATAAAGGTGACGATGGGTGCTACTGTGATGTGACGAGCACTAAAGATATTTGGGTCGAATACCGTCTCTGTGGATGATCCGCCACTCATAAGGATAAAGCCGATAATAACAACGGCTACACCTATAGCCAACAAGATAAAGTTGGTCTTACCAAAAGCTAAATTTCTTTTGTCCATATTGTTTGTTTGAGGAGTTCAAGAGCGTTAGGGGGAGTTAAGACAAGACAGCCTTCACCACCTAAGAAGTCTTTTACCTTATTTACTTTTCGTTTATATTTTATAGAGGTCACCTGCCTTCATACGCAGGAACTTGTTTACTGACAACCATGAGCAGAAGGTCGCAATAATCACACCAAAGGCTAACATAACGAATGCTGTGATAACCAATGCATCCCACGACAATACTTTTGTAATCTCTGGCTCGTAATCATAGAGGAAGCATATCCCAACCCCCAAGACTGCAATAGCTAATAGGGCAGAGACAAGTCCTTCTAATACAGCGCGTCGTAAGAATGGTGCACGGATGAAATTCCATGATGCTCCAACAAGTTTCATCGTGTGGATTGAGAAGCGTCGTGCATATATACTCAGACGGATAGTGTTGTTAATCAGAGAGAAGGAGACAATAGTGAGCAAGACGGCAATGACTAACAGCACCAAGCTAATCTTACCCAGCGTTTGGTTTACACTCTCTACTAAGCTCTGTGGATAGGTAATGTCGCTCACACCACGATAGGTTCGTAGTTGCTGAACAATGTTACGAATAGAGTCGTTGTTGGCATAGTTGGCCTTTAGTTGTACTTCTATCTCTCCTGTAAACGGATTCTCGCCTGCAAACTCGGCAGGGTTAGCACCCAATTCTCGAGTGCCTTCCTTCAATGCCTGCTCCTTACTAATAAAGTTCAAGCTGTTGATATAATGCAAGTTGCGAATACGTTGACAAAGAGCAGAGCTCTCCTCTGTATTCATATCGGGCTGGAGAATCATGGTGATAGTAAGATTCTCCTTCACGTAAGAACTAAGATTGCGACTGGTAAAGCCTGTAAGTACAACCATACCAATCAGCATCAGCACCATAGCTGTACTGATACATAGTGTGACAACCTGCAGACTATGACGACTGCGGGCTTTGTTTCTTTTTTTTGCCATTTCTTTAATAAGGTATAATACACCAAAGTTGTTGCAAAGATACAGTAAAATAAGGTAATGACAAAAGAAATTATATTTTATTTAGAGATAATAGATGAAACTTTAGCACACGCTACTGTGGAAGGGTGGGAAGAGAGCGGTTTGATTAAAAGAAATTCTTCCGAGCAATTCAGGACTTGGGCGACTCTAACAGAAGAGAGACTATTCCGTAAACTACGAAAATAGTTTTATTTTTATTTGCTGTCATAATTAACATTTCATGTAATCTTACTGTTAGTTAATGACTTAGGTGATGATATTTGATGACAGATATGACAGCAAATTCAAAACTCCCTTGAAACGGACGTTCACGCTTACTACTTTTTCGAGTGGGGTTGGACAAGTGGGTAAGACATGTTTTTCAGTTTCTCTTAAGAATAAGAAGAATGATGAAAGATACTTATATGATGAAGGATTGTAGTAGATCTTGGATTCAGTCGCACCTGCCATTCACATCATACGGGTGGAACCTCGATACATGCTGTGTGGACTGTCCCTAAGCTGCGATTTAAGTATTGTAGCGATGGGAGAAGATAGAACGAGAAGGAGGTTAAAGGTTTTGTTTTAAGTGCCAACAAGCTTGCGTTTGTAAATCTTTTTCCTGTCTATCCAAAACAACACTTGCCCTTCAAGGTATAAGAAGACGCCTAATTACGTTCAAGAACATGCCTTTCTTGCCTCTTGAAGACGCTCTTCTTGCCCCTAATTAGGCCTCTTCTTGAAACGAGTTCATAACCATTTGATATGTTGTTGATTACAAAGATGATTGTAGGGGAATCTTCGTGGTTTTTAAGAAATATATATAGAATGTAGAAGTAAAGATTTTTTCATATCATAGAAAGCTGTGAAGAGGTTATCTTTTGTCTGTGTTATGGCTGTTATCCGTTGATAAGGTTTGTTGTAAATCATAGACTTTAATTTCAATATTTCTCAATATTAGGCATGTAAATAGAACTCGATATATAACTTTCGGGGGATGAAAGACTCACAAATAGTATAAGGTATTGCAATAAAATCATGTGAAATACGTTTAACAGATATAATTTTTAACAAAATAAAATACAAAACCTATGAAACGAATAGCAGTTCTAATTGTGTTAGTTACATCAACTTTGGTATCAATGGCACAGAACAAGCTGGGTACATGGTCAGTGATACCGCATGTAGGAGTATCAATTTCTTCTTTGTTAGGTGGGTCTGGTATTTACGAAGTGGGCGATAACATGATAGTAGAGGTTAAACCTCATGCATTATTAGGGTTCGTTGGAGGTACTGATGTGATGTATCAGGCTTCTGATGTCGTAGGTCTTTCCGCAGGTTTATCATTTGTTCAAGCAGGTTGTAAGTTCAAAGATGATAAAGGAAAGAACTCTGTAGTATATAATCGTAACTTGCGAATGAATTATGTTACCATGCCGATTTTAATTCATAGTTACCTGTTACCAGGATTCTCAGTAAAGGCTGGTATAGAGCCAACCTTGCTGGTTAGTGCAAAAAGTCATGAAGTACAACAGTCGTATGAAGTAGACAAGGAGGGTAAAAAGTCTAATTTCCATGAGGATGAGTTTACTATCGATATGAAGAATGGTATGCGTAAGTTTGGTCTTTCTATACCAGTTGGCGTAAGTTATGAATACGAAAACGTTGTATTAGGAGCATTATATCATGTGGGAGTCTTTAATATTTACAAGAAAGGCGACTCTTCTCGTAACAGCGTATTTGAGGTGTCTGTAGGCTATAAATTAAATCTTTAAGACAACGCTAAGGAGTATTCTTGGTTATTCAAGAAATACGATAACCATTGTATGTAAGAGTTAGTTGTCTTTCATTTCTGGATGAAGTGGAAGACAACTAATTATATGGGTAAATTGCTTATAGGGATTAAGATTTTTAGTAAATAGGACTGTAAATTGAAAAAAATACTGTAAGTTTGCACATTATATTAAGTATGATGAAACGGAACTTTTTAATCACATTATTTTTAATGATATGCTTGGGTGCTGTTGCTCAAGTGAGTCATCCTGTCTCTGTTCGTAGCGATGAACGACCATCAATGGATAAGATACAAGCGTATGTTGACTCGTTGAACGCATTGAAAGACAGTGTCTTTACGTCAAAAAAGCCTAAGATACGTCGTGAACAGAGACTGCGTAGGAATGATATGAGATTGTTCCTACCACTGACCTATTATGGTAATGTTGCAGAGAAATTGTTCACACGAGATAGAAACGACAACCCTATTCTGTCAGAGTTGATGCACCTTTATCTGACACGCCCTGACCTTGTCAGAGGGACTGATAGGATGGTACAACAGCAGCAGACAAAGTTGGACGATATTAACGCACCAATCCATCATGACCCAACATTAGTTGAGAAGGTGCCAGAAACACCTGTTGAGCCAACGACAGTGCCAGTGGAGGTTATGATAAAACGACCTAATTTCTGGACGTTTAATGGTGATTATGCTTTGCAATTCCTGCAGAACTACGTTTCTGGGAACTGGTATAGAGGTGGCGAAAGTAACTATTCAGCATTGGCTTCTTTGGTGATGCAGGCCAATTATAACAATAAACAGAAATTGAAATGGGAAAACCGCTTGGAACTGAAATACGGTTTACAGAGTAGTCGTTCAGACTCTTTACATAGTTTCAAGAGTACAGAAGACTTGATACGTCTTACCTCAAAACTTGGCTTGCAGGCTACGAAGCGGTGGTACTATACGGTGCAATTTATTGGTAATACACAATTTAGTCGTTCTTATCGCTCTAACGACCCAAAGGTATATTCAGCTTTCGTTGCTCCGTTGAACATAAACCTCTCTATCGGTATGGATTACTCGGTCGACTGGATGAACCACCGTTTGAAGGGTAACTTCCATTTAGCTCCCTTGGCTTATAACATGAAGTACACTCGCATGTTGGAGTTGACTCGCCGTTTGGGTATCAAGGATGGTAATCATTTCCTGCATGACTTCGGTTCTGAGTTTACTGTAGATTTAGAATGGAAGATGATGGAGTCGTTGACTTGGAAGACTCGATTGTATGGCTATTCCACGTATAAGCGCACAGAGTTAGAGTGGGAGAATACCTTTACCTTCCGCTTCAACCGATACATCTCAAGTCGAGTATTCATCTATCCTCGTTTTGACGATGGAGTACGTCGTGATGACCATTATGCCTTCTGGCAGTTGAAAGAGTTTGCGTCAATAGGATTTCAGTATAGTTTCTGATATAGCGATTGGGACAAAGAAGGGGTAGAAACCTGTAATAAGCTTTGTTGACAATACTCCTCTATGCGTCGAGAGAATACTTCTCTACGTATAGAGAAGGGAGAAAGTAAAAGGACTGTTCGTGTTTAATAAGTAGGCATCTGTTCTATCTTAGAAGTCTCTTCTCCTTTCCGAGAAGGGGTGAGATGTCTTGTTATAGCTATTTTTCTTTTACTTTTTTTATGTCCAATTGGCTTTGATATCCAATATTTTTATGTACATTTGCATCGCAATCAATATTAATACCCTTTTTATGTAGAATCGTTGAGAGCGCATTTGTGAAGTAATCTAATTTGTTTAATAAGTTAATATCAAAAGTAATAACAATAAAGACTAATCAATGAAGTATCATCAACACATGTTTAGAACTTTAAGAAGCTTGCCTTCTTTGGTGTTTCTGACAGCTTTTATTTTGATGCTTTCGTGGAGTTCGCCTGCTTCTGCACAAGTCGCAGGAAAGAAGTTCTCGATTTCGTTTAAGGATAAAAGTGTTGCTCAGATCTTGGATTTCATTTCTACAAAGGGAGACTACAAGATTAATTACACGGATGATGTTAAGAACGATACGTTGCTTCTTACCATCTCGTTTGAGGATGTAGACGAACTGAGTGCTGTAGAAAACCTGTTGGCTCACTCATCTTTTGTCTATAATATTGACGGTAAGGTGATTGATGTCTTCAAGATGAAAAATGCTACACAGGGACAATACACCATTCATGGAACGGTAAAAGACAAGGACGGTTTGGGCGTCCCTTTTGCTATTGTACAGATTAAGGGAACGTCGAAAGGTGTTACTGCCGATGTTGATGGTAATTTCTCTATGCCTGTAGAAAAAGAGGAAGGAACTATCACTATCTCCAGTGTGGGCTATGACGCAAAGACACTGAAATACCATACTGGTAAGGCGATGAATGTTATCTTGACGTCATCTGCCGTTGCTATGGGTGAAGTTACAGTCGTTGCTTATGGTAAGAGGAATACACGTGAACAGGTGGGAGCCATTGCCTCTGTTAAAGTTGAAGATTTGCAGAAGGCACCAACAGCAAGTATTGAGAACCTCTTGCAGGGTCGTATGGCTGGTGTAGACGTGACTAACCTGTCCGGCTCACCTGGTGGTGGTGGCTCTCGCATCACGATTCGCGGCTTTAGCTCTCTTAATCAGAAGGGTATCAACGATGGTTCACCGCTTTACGTGATTGATGGTATACCAGTGTCAAGTAGTGCTGGGGATGCAACGGGCGGTATTAACCCATTGTCAGGACTTGATCCTTCAAGTATAGAGTCTGTGCAGGTGCTTAAAGACGCAGCTTCAGCGTCACTCTATGGTTCACGTGCTGGTAATGGTGTTATCCTCATTACTACTAAGAAAGGTAAGTCGGGACGCTCGGAGGTAAGCTTCAATTTCTCACAATCTCTTTCTTGGTTACCAAGTACACCAATGCAGACACTTGGTAAGGGTGAACGTGACATAGCTCTTCTCTTGGCTAAGAACCAGAGAGGTGCACACTATGATTATATCACAGATAAGCTGATTTACCCTGGTTCTTATAAGGATTCATACGGTTGGGATGCTGATAATGATGGCGCCTACGACTACTTGTGGCGTAATGGTAGGGTGTTAGACCCAGATCGTCGACTACCAGGAATAGCACAAGACTCACTGAACACTTTCTATAACAACAGAACAAACTGGTGGAAATATGCCTTCCGTGTAGGTAGGGTGACCAAAGGTGACTTGTTGTTGGCTGGTGGTACAGATAATATAAGGTATATGGTTAATGCTGGTATCTACGATGAAACGGGTATTATGATTAGCTCTAATTTCCGTCGTTTCAGTTTGTTGAGTAATCTTGACTTTAACCTATCGACGAAGTTGAGTGCTTTCACACGTATCAACCTGACATACGCTACGCAGAAAGCTGGCTCGGATGGGGGACGTGTGCAGGGATTGACATTCGATCCGAAGCGTACGTCTACGCTCTTGCCGGGTAAGGGCAGTGTCGCAGAACAAGTGGCATTGAGGCAGTTGAAAGATATTGATAAGACGAATTCAAATTATAATGTTCGTCTGAGTGTAGGCTTGAACTATAATATTATAAAAGGTCTGAAGTTCTCTTCTACCTACTCGCTTGACCATTACTTCACACGTGTCTACACGTTTACACCTGATTATCTGAAGTATGATAAGAAGTCGGAGGTACAGGCTTCTAATATTGCTATGACGAATATTCAGACTGAGAATATCCTTACTTATAACCTTGCATTGCCAAGCGAACATAAGTTGGAGGTGATGGCTGGTATGACTTATAACTATGACTTGCTGCAGAACCTAAGCGGTACAGCAAAGGGTGGCCCTACTAACTCTATTAAGTTTGCGGGTGAGGGATGGCCTTCTCTCTTCAACGATGGTGGAACTGTGAGGGCTGCACAAAGCTTCCTAACCAATCAGCAGGAGCAGTCATTGCTTAGTTTCTTGGGTCGTGCGGCATATAGCTATAAGAAACGTTACATGGCGGAGTTGTCTATTCGTGCGGATGGATCAAGTGTCTTCGGTAAGGATGTGCGCTGGGGAACATTCCCTTCTGTTGGTCTTGGCTGGGCATTCAGTGAAGAGCACTTTATGAAGAAATTCTGGTGGTTAAGCTTTGGTAAGCTTCGCGCTTCTTGGGGTAAGTCTGGTCAGAAGTTCCAAGAACCTTATTTGGCATTGGGCGTTATGGAGGAGAGTAATGTATTTAATGGTTCGTTAGGTCTTATCCCACAATCTATGGCTAATAAGAAGTTGACTTGGGAGGAGAGTGATCAGTATGACCTCGGTCTTGACTTACAGATGTTGGACTATCGTTTGAAACTCAAGCTCGATTATTACTATAAGTATTCAAGTAAGCTGTTGATGCAGTCTTATCTGCCGGGTAATGTTTTCCTTGCTACAAGTATGTGGGACAATGCTTCTGCAATCTCTAACGAGGGTATTGAGTTCGAGGCTCAGTATGATGTTATCCGCAAGAAGAATTGGAACTGGAGCGTAGGCTTCAATCTTTCTCATAATAAGAATATGTTACGTAAGACATACAATGGTGAAGACCTTAATGATAAAGTCTTAGGTCGCCCTGTCTATGGTATCTATACCTTTAAGGATGAGGGAATCGTTCAGAAGGAGGAAGATATCCCAATGTATCCTAATGCTTCTGGTAAGCAGATTCCACTTTACTTCCAATCAATCAATAATCCATTGCGTGTGGGTGGTAGGAAGATTAAGGACCAGAACTATGATGGTGTGATTGATGATAAGGACCTCTATTATGCTGGTAGCACACTTCCTGCAGTCTACGGTGGTTTGAATAGCCACTTGGAGTGGAAGGGATTGAGCTTTGATGTACTCTTTAGCTATACCATCAGCCGTAAGGTGATGAATATGTATAAGAACAGTGCCTTCACCTTTACAAAGGACTTTGGCGTTATCATGAACTACTTCCACGCTAATGACTTCTGGACAACAAGCAACAGAGATGCGAAGTATCCATCACTTGAGTTTGCTGACAAGGATTATGTAGGGCAGTTTGACGGTAATGTAGACTCTAACATCGAGAACATTAGTTTCTTACGTCTCAAGCAGTTGGTGATTGGTTATCAGTTACCAAAGAACTGGTTGAAGGGCTCTTTCATCAAAGATGCTAATATATACCTTAGTGGAGAGAATCTGTTCTTGATTACTAATTATTCAGGAGTAGACCCTGAAGTTATCAATCCTTATTCTGGTAAGGATGATGGAACACAGTATCCATTGAATAGAAAGGTAACTTTGGGTCTCAACTTAAAATTCTAATAGACAATGAAGAAGATTATAATGCTCTCAATATGTGGTTGTCTTCTGTCCTCTTGCAGCCTTGACTTGCAGCCAGAGAACGGAATGACTTACAGCAACTCGTTCAATACAGAGAAAGAGCTGAATGCAACAACCACTTCTATTCTATATTATATCAATACTGTAGTAGGTAATAACTACGTCCTTTCAACAGCTGGCATGAAGGCTGACGAGATACTGGATGGCAAGCAGATGCGCGAGTGGAACCCACGAACAGTCATAGCAAGCGAGTATTCATGGAAGGGTCTTTATGACATTATCTTTGAGTCTAATCTGTTGCTTGATAATATAAATAAGACAAAAAACTTGCCAGAAGAGCGTCGAAAGTACCATGTTGGACAGGCTGAGTTCGCTCTCGGATTGTCTTATTTCCTCTTGGCTCAGCGTTATGGGGAGGTTATCATCACTGAAAACTCCTCTGAGATAAAGCCTTACTCTTTGTCTTCGCAAGCTGATGTACTCAACGCTGCGATAGAACATGCTAAGAAGGCATTGGATATTCTACCTACATGGGATAAACTGACAGACTTGGATGGCGTGGCTATTACCAATCGTCAGACGGCCTCAAAGGGTACTGCTGCCGCCTTGCTCGCACAGATTTATGCGTGGAAGGGTAGTGTAACCGAACTTTATAAGTTGCAAGGTAATGCGCAGGAAGATTATCAGAAGTCTATCGATTACTCAACACAACTTATCGATGGTCAGGTAGGTAACTATCAACTTTGCTCTTCACCAGAGGAACTCTGTAAGTATCTTTCTAATGAGAAGACACCTAATCCAGAGGCAATCTTCAGTCTTTACTTTGATAAGACTCGCTCTGAGAATGTTGTCTCACCTAATGAGGTTGCACAGAACTTTGTGAGCTGGCCTGTTAGAGAGGACCAGACGTTAGCTGATCTACCATCAAGCAGTACCTATCAGCTTTATACTTCAACAGTAGGAAGCTTGTTCCCAGATACTACTGACCAACGCCTACAAGCGTTCTTCTATCAGTGGGGTACACCACATGAGGTTGATGGGACGGATTATGCTATCATGTATAAGTTTAGAAAGGCAATATTGGATCCCGACCAGTATTCACCAAGTGGTAAAACCTACCGTACGGTAGATGCCGATTATGTCTATTGGCGTCTTGCAGACTTCTATCTTTTGAGAGCTGAATGCTATCAGAAGTTAGGGAACGAAGCAAAAGCTATTGCTGACCTTAATGTGATTCGTTCACGTGCTGGTGCTCTCTCTTATCCATCAACATACGATACAGAAGGATTGAAGAAGGCCATCTTCCTTGAAAGAGAGAAGGAGTTTATTGGTGAGAATGATGCCCGTTATGCTGATGTTATCCGTAATGGTTATGTGAAAGAAGAGTTACAGGGTAAGTTCCTCTTGCTGACCAATCAGGATATTCAAGGTGGTGCACTGTTCCTTCCACTCCCAAAGGATTCATGGCAGGATAAGGATGGACACATTATTAACACCCAGTTACGACAGAAACCATATTGGCAAGCTTATAACTAATAATGGGTTAGGAACGTTACAATAAATATATTGTTTGATAGATGAAAAAGATTATATATATAATAGTCGTGTGTCTGACGATGGGGATGCTCTCTGGTTGTACCCAGTATAATTTCGATGACACTGGTCTTGCCAATGGTAAGCACGATATGACGATGTGGGAATATTTCAAACGCGATAGCTATAACTGGGATTCTCTATGCGTGATGACTGAGCGTGCTGGTTTAGTTTCTCTTTTCCAAGGTACAAGTCAGTACGGCAAGAACATCACGTTCTTTGGTCCTACCAACAATAGTATCCGTCGTTATCTTTATGATAATAATATGGAAAGGGTATCTGATATTCCTGTTGCAGACTGTAGAAAGTTTATCTTGAACAGTGTTTTACCTAACAAGCGAGTGATGCTTGATGATTTTAAGGAAGGTGTTAAGTCTTCTGATGCATCAACACCTATCGGTAAGGGTGGTGAGACGGTAGAGATGGCTTCTGGTAACCAGTTGTGGATTTATACATTCCGTGAGTCTTACAACAGTGTTCCTGGTGCTGGACCTTTGCGTATCCATTTGGTTTCTCCAACGACTACCAAGACTTCTGACGTTGCTTCATGTAATATTGAAACAAACACAGGAGTGGTTCACTCACTTGTTTATGACTTCAACTTAACCGACTTTTAAAAATGAAAAAGATGAAGAAAGGAATCGCATTGCTGTGCCTTATGGCTTTTACAATAGGTTTTATGGTATCATGCAGTAAGATGGCTGTTGGCTATCTAAGGACAACGGGTGCATCGTTTACTCCTGACTCACTTAATGCCTTCCACAATGTAGACTCAACGAGTGACCGTGGTAAATACAAGCTACCATTCGTTTCAACACGTATTCAAGGTGTTGCTGGTACTAACCCTATCAATTATGAGTTGTCTGGGGTTAAGGCTGACAACCAAGAACAGGCACAGTTGTTTATGAAACTCTACAAGGAAGGTAAGATTTCTGTGACTGGCGGCTTGATAGTAGTTACACAAGATGCAGCACAACAGTTGCCTAATGGTAGATATCAACTCTCTATCAAGGTGTATAATGAAGACCATGAGGCTGTCTTGGAGAATATCTTCAAGGTGGTCGTGACTGATGATAAGCTACTTGTCGACTAATATTAATAATGGTAAATGACAAGTGCACATACTACGTTCAGCGTTGATTGAATATGTATTCTCTTCATTGTATGAGAAAGACAGACGTGAGTAAATCTCAATGCTGTATGTAGATGATGGTTAAATAGATAAATTGAATAAAACAATCCATTAAAAACAGATTAAATATGAAAAGAAGAAGATATATCCTACTGCTTGTATCTCTTTTGATGATGGCAGTACAGCTCCGTGCACAGCAGGGTACAGAAGCAGCAAATGGCATTAAGTTCTTTAAGGGAACTTTCAATGAAGCTTTGGTAAAAGCTAAGCAAGAGAATAAGATACTGTTTGTTGACTTTTACGCAGTGTGGTGTGTTCCTTGTAAGAAGATGGCAAAGACTGTTTTCACACAAGAGGAAGTAGGAAAGTATTTCAATGAACACTTTATCAGTCTGCAGTTAGATGCAGAGAAGGGTGAGAATGTTGATATCGCCAAGAACTATAAGGTCGCAGCATATCCAACAGTAGCTTTTATTGCACCAGATGGCAAGGCTTTGTCTGTGAATACAGGTGCGATGGATAAGGATGAACTTATGGAAGCTGCTAAGATTGCTGCTGGAGAGAGTGTAAGTTTTGAGGAACTTTACAACAAGTATAAGGCTGATAACAACGACCTTGACGTTCAGCAGCAACTTCTTCTCAAGGCACCATCTTTCTTGCAGGCGCAGGAAGGTATGGATGCAGATAAGTGGGTGACTCGTCTACAGAAACTTTATAAGAACTATGTAGCTGCTAAGGCACCATTGAAGCTTATCAATGAGAATGACTATCGTATCATTCTGACATTGGAGGGTGATGAAGATAAGGAGCACAAGCAGTATATGATTGACCTTATGAACGACCACCTTGATGACTGGATGAAGAAACTTGGTAAGGCACCTGCCTACTATATTGTTGAGGCTAACGACATCTTCGCTGAGGATATGGCAAAAGATGGCAACGTAAAGTACAAGGACTATGTAGAGAAAGTTAAGAACCAGTATGCAAAGGCATACGAAGTTGTTGGCTTGACAGGTATTACTCCATACGAGAAAGCAAAGCTCTACTTTGATGCTCTCTACAACTTGTATAAGAATAAAGATGTAAATGGCTATGTGAAAGCTATGGAAACCTATTTTGGTAAGATGGAGAACAACCTCCGTTCAGCCGACTATGGTAAGGCTGCACAGAACCTCTACATGGCTGCAGGCAAGAGCTTGAAGGCTAAGGATCATGAGGTAGCTATTAAGTGGGCAGAGAAAGCTTTGTCACAGGAAGATGCTGTGATGGACCGTGTCAACTATATGGTAATGATAGGTGACTCTTATCGTGAGTTGAAGAACTATACCAAGGCACGTGAATACTATAACCAGGCATTTGCTGAGACACTCCGTTTGGAGAATATGGAGATGCCACAGGCTATGTTGCAAGGTGCAATCAAGCAGAAGCTCTCTACGCTCGAACTCCTTGAAAAGTAAACAATGACTATGTTCAAGAATATCATTAAATGCCTATCGAGCGTGCCAGTGGCACTGCTCATAGGCTTTTTGTTTTTTCCCTTCAATCCTGCCAATGCGCAGATGAATGGATTGCGAAAGGGGAAACTGGCAAATGGACTTACTTATTATATCTATAATGATGGTTCTGCTACTGGTGAGGCACAATACTACCTCTACCAGAATGTAGGTGCTATCTTGGAGAATGATGAGGAAATGGGATTGGCGCACGTGTTGGAGCACTTGGCTTTCAATACGACAGACCACTTCCCTAATGGTGTGATGAACTTCCTTCGCAGTAATAACCTTAATGACTTTGAGGCTTTCACTGGTGTTGATGATACGCGTTATGCGGTTCATAACGTACCAACCAATGATGCGAAGCTTAATGAGAATATGCTTTGGGTGCTCCGTGACTGGTGTCATGGCGTCAAGATGACCCCTAAAGATATCGAAAAGGAACGTGGTATTATCCTTGAGGAGTGGCGTCATCGTTCGGGAGTAGACCGTCGTCTGACAGATGCCATTGCACCTGTTGTTTATAATCATGCCGGTTATGCTACTCATAATGTGATTGGTTCGCAGAAGATATTGGAGACCTTTCAGCAGAAGCAAGTAAAGCAGTTCTATGATAAGTGGTACCGTCCTAATATGCAGTTTATTGCTGTTATCGGTGATGTTGATGTCGACCAGATGGAAAAGAATATTCAGACAGTCTTCAAGACATTACCAGCTAAGCAAGCACCTGCTGTAAATCCACAGACAAGACAGATTCCTGACAATACCACACCGCTCTATATGCGTTTCATTGACCCAGAGAACAAGAGTGCTTCTTTTGGTCTTTATCAACGTTATGAGGTGAAGGGTAATGCACCTGAAGAGGACCGAGTACGTCAGTTTATCTTTACTAAGTTCTTCAACACATTGGCTCCAAAACGCTTTGTGATGTTGAAGAATGCTGATAAGGAGAGTTATATTGCTGCTGAGGTGAGTCTATCTCCTTTGGTAAGAAACTATTATCAGATGGCATGGGACATGGTTCCCTATCAGGGTAATGAACAGAAAGCGCTTCAGCAGATGTTAGCTGTACGTGATAACCTACGTGACCAAGGCTTTACTGCTGCTGAGTTCAATGCTGAGAAGGAGAAGATGTACAATGGAATGAAGGATGTCCTCGAAGCAAAAGGATTAGGAACACCAGACAATGCTTTGATGCTTTTCCGTCAGAACTTCCTCTATGATATTTCTGTACAAGACTTCCGCGGACAGATTAACCGTAACCTCGAGACTTTGGTTGAGTTAGAGGTTGAGGACATGAATGCTTGGATGAAGTCATTGCTCAATGATAATAACCTCGCTTTTGTCACTTATTCTAAGTCGCAGAGTGAGATGAACATCACTGAGAATGATCTTATGGCTGCATTGAAGGCAAAGAGTTCATTTAGCGATATGGCTCATGCTGATGGTATGAAGCCTATCAGTCAGTTGATTGACTTTCCTCTGACAGGTGGAAAGATTGTTTCTGAAAAGCAGTTAAAGACTTTGCAGGCAAAGGAGTGGACACTCTCTAATGGTGCGAAAGTTCTTTATCGTAACGTTCCAGAACTGAGTGGTAAGTTCCTCTTTGCAGGTTCTGCAGAGGGAGGTAAGTCTATTGTTCCAGCACAAGAACTTGCTAACTATAATGCAATGCGTTCACTCTTGATGCAGTCAGGTGTATATAATTACAACCGAAATCAGTTGGCACAGTGGCTACAGGGTAAGAATATCAACCTCTCCCTCTCGTTGGAAGACTATAGTGATGGTATCGGTGGTAATGCACCTGTTGACAAGGCTGACGATTTCTTCAGCTATCTGTATTTGATTCTGTCACGTCAGAACTTCTCTAAGTCAGCTTTTGACAAGTATATCCAGCGTAACCTCTATGTCTACGAGAACCGTGCAACAACAGGTATGGCTGCCGTACAGGATTCTATCCAGCAGTTGCTTTATCCAGTTAGTGCGATGAATCCACGTCAGGATGAGGCTTTCTTTAAGTCAGTTCAGTTTGATAAGTTGCAGGAACAGTTCCAGGCACACCTTGGTGATGCATCACGTTTCACCTATTGTCTTATTGGTGATATTCCAGAAGCAAAGGCAAAAGAGTTGGTGCTTCGCTATATAGGTTCTCTCAAGGGTGAAGGTAAGCCTGTGAAGACAGCTATCCAGCCAATGGACTTCTCGTCATCTACGCCTGTTATCAAGCGTACTTTTGAGACTGAGACAGAAGGTGGTATGGCAGAGATTGAGATTTCATTTGCCAATAAGCAGAAACTTTCTGAGCGTGAGCAAGCTGCTCTGGAGGTGATGCGTGGACTCTTGGAGCGTCGTTATTTTGATGTATTGCGTGAGAAAGAACACCTTACTTATACCGTAGGTGTACAGAGCAACTATACTTCACAGCCAGTAGCTGGCGAGAGCCTTAACATTCATCTTTCTACTGCGAAAGAGAATGCTGACAAAGCTGTTAGCCTTGTTTATAGTATTCTTGATGATGTAAAGGCTGGTCGTTTCACTGCAGATGAGTTCAAGGCTGCAATGGTACCTTTGGCAGTTGATGAGGAACAGGCAGGTGCAGCATCACAGTCAAACAGTGACCCATCAGTTTGGATGGCTTTGTTGAACATCTATGCTGAGACGGGCAACGAGCTATCTCCAAATGACAATGCCGCTTCCGCACCAGTATTCAAGACGCTTACACCACAAGATATCACTGCTGTGGCTACGAAAGTGATGACAAATGCTAAGCAGCGTGAGATTATCGTTAAGCCTGCAGCACAAGAGGGCAAACGCACGTTTAAGTAAGTCTTAATGGCAATTGAGTATAAAGAATAAGGGATGCAGTCGTGCATCCCTTTTTCTTTTGTGTTTTCTTTAATTCTGAAGTGGTATAGCGTCTTATCTATCCCAATTCTTATACTTACCCTATCGCAGATATCTTCATCATTAGTAGGTAGTCGTAGAGTAGGTTGATAACCTTATCCAGTACTCCTCTCTATCTCGGAGAGGCTCCGGAGGAGAGGTCTTTAATAATCCTCCTTATATTTATCTGTTTCAATATAGATATAAATCTTGTATTCTGGGAAGGCTGCACGCATATTCTTCTCAATGTCATTAATCAATTCAGAGGATTGTGCGTCGTATTCAGTCTTGACGTCAATCTTTGCCGTGACGAGGATGTCCGTAGGCCCGAGATGGATAGTCTTGACATTGATGAGACGGTCTATTTCATTTCTGTTGAAGGCCTCCTTGATACGTGTTAGGTCCTTTTCTGTAACACTCTCACCGATAAGAAGACTGTAGAACTCACGTGCGAGGAAGAGCGCAGCGGCACAGAGGAGCACACCAATCAGTACACCCGAGAGGGCATCATAGAATGGATTACCTGTGAAGTGGGTCAGAAGTGTACCTGCTAAGGCTATCAGCAGACCAACGACAGCACAACTATCTTCTGCAAAGATGATGAGAATTTCACTGTGACGGCTCTCTCGTAGGAAACGATAAAGTGAAAGATTGTCCTTATTTAGTTCCTTAATCTCCTTGAAGGCAACCCTCAGACTGACAGTTTCTACTAAGAGTCCGAAGGCCAGAATACCAATGACGAGCCATGTGTTCTCCATGCTATGTTCTGGATGAAACAGTTTCTCTGTTGCTTCCATTATACCTAAGGCACCACCGGCAAAGAACAACATCATTGCAACAACCAAACTATAGAAGTACTTAGCACGTGCTTGTCCGAACGGATGTTTATCTGATATCTTCGCTGTTGACTGTCGGTTGCCTACTAACAGTAGTATTTCATTGCCACAATCTACGATACTATGGATTGACTCATTCAACATAGCGGCTGAACCAGACACTGCAAAACCAATAAACTTAGACACAGCCACTAAGATGTTTGCACCTAACGCTGCAATAACACTCATCATTCCTTCACTTTTCTTTTCCTTTTCCATATCCTATTTTAAGCTTTTCTATACTGGTATTTATCTACCAAATGTATTCTGTAACGTACTTACTACTTTCCTGTTTGTTATTCTTATTTAGTGTTGTCACCGTTTCTTCAATGCGGGTGGGACGTCCTTCCTTATCATACTCCGTTGTCAGTTGCGACTTGAAATCAAAGTCTTTATCTTTTGAACTGAAGCTATAGCTGCTAATATCTCCTTTCGGAATAACACCCATATAGCCTAAGGTGATGAAGGGGATGGGTATCCTTATGCCACTGCCATGTATCCACAAGAAATAGAAGTTGTGGCAGGCTGCCTTCTGCCCAGTCTCTCTGTAGCTGATATTAAATGGTTTATAAGGGAACATCTTCTCTCCTTTCCATTGGAAGTTATAGGTTGTTCTCCCACAGATAACGTTCGGTGTGTCACGACAAATGAGTCTTCTCTTATTATCGTAGGTGTATGTGTAGTAGCCAGGAGTGTTATTCGCTTCTACGATAAGTCCGTTCTTAACTATGTAATAGCCATCGAGGAGTTCGTCTAACTGGTCTTTAATATGCGTCTTATGAATGTGAATGGTATCACCAGCATAGGAGTAGGTGTAATCATCCAAGCTATCTGTACCCACACGCTCTATGATGAGCTGTCCTTTTTGGTTACAATAATAGGTAATCGTATCCTTACTTTTCTCCGCTTTCGTTGTCACGTCTTTGATAATCGTCAGATAACGATGCAGTTGTTCTCCGTGATAAGTTATCTCTTCGGCTATTCCAGAAGGAACAGACGAACATGAGAAAAACAAACTAACACCAATGATAGTCAGTAAGAATAGTCTGATATTCTTATATGAGTGTTTCTTCATTTGTTCTTGAATGTTATAGAGTTTGTTTGTATATGCGGAGTTCTGCAATCTTGAATAGGAGATAGTGGGTAGTAGTAAGGGACACATACTTCTCTTTTATAGCGAGAAACAAACTCGATCAAGTCTTGTTCTTCTATAGTCAGCCTTACTTCTTTGCAGCCTTCTGTGCCTCCTTCACCATTTTCAGACGGTCCTCATAGATAGGGCGCCACTTGTTAATCATAGCTTGAAGGTCCTTGCTTCTTTGCTCCAGTTCACGGTATTCATCTGTGTTTGTTTCGTTGTTCTGGCTTTTAATCAGCATCTGTTGCAGCATTAGTTTCTGCTGTTCATCAGCCTTCTTGAGCTGTGTACCAAGTCTTTCAAGGCTTTCCATGAATGCCAGTGCACGGTCTATATGATTTTCTTTCTCCATCTTTTTACTATCTTCTAATGTCTTTTATCTGTGTACAAAGTTACGGAAAAAGTTCAGTATGACCACCGCTTTCAAATTATTTTCATGAAAAGAAATATTTATTTACGTGAAGAAAAATATTTTTTTTCATGAAAAGAATTCGTAGTGAGGCGTTTTCTTCATAAACTTCATGCGTAAGACGGGATTTTATAGTATCTTTGCAAGTAGATAAAAGAACACATTTTAGATGGAAAAGAAGAAACAGATAGATTGCTTTCTACCGTATAGTACAGCTGCAATAACGCAGTCGCTCGCTGCACAGTTGCACGAGTCAGGTGTAGTGAAGAGTATATACACGTTAGCTGCCGATGTCCCACCTACTGAGGCACTGCCTCAGTACACCCATCACCTGCAGGCAGGCAGCTTGCTTTCTCTGGCCACTATGCGCCTTATAGCAGCAACTGCAACAGCCGATTATGCCTTGTTTTATTTGAAACAGGGGCCTGTCACGTTAGGTTATCATGCCCTGGAACGTATGCTGCAGGTGGCCGAAGAGACTGAAGCAGCAATGGTTTATGCTGACCATTACTCGGTGGAAGCTGGCAAGACGGTCAAACATCCCGTTACAGACTATCAGTTGGGTAGCATCCGTGATGACTTCGACTTTGGCTCTGTAGTACTTCTTAAGACTGACTACCTGAAAGAGTTTGAAGCAAAGAAAGAGATTGCAAGAGATTATCAGTATGCTGGTTGGTATGCTCTTCGTCTGTTCTTAAGCCTTAAGGGAGAACTTTTCCATCTGAATGAATATCTCTACACGGAGGAGGAAGACGACCTACGTGCAAGTGGTGAGAAGCAGTTTGATTATGTGAATCCACGCAACCGAGAGGTGCAAATTGAGATGGAACAGGCTGCAACAGCACACCTCTCTGTTATCAATGCCTTGGTTGATACAACGCAATATGCACAGCCTGACTTCTCTGCTGAGGCTTTCCCTGTAGAGGCGTCGGTGGTGATTCCTGTCTTTAATCGTGAGAAGACTGTGCACGATGCGGTCGTTTCTGCACTCTCACAGAAGACAGACTTCTCTTTTAACGTTATCGTTGTAGACAATCATTCGACAGATGGTACGACGGAGATACTGTCTTCTTTGGCTGCTGATGAGCGTCTTGTGCATCTTATTCCTACACGGACTGATCTTGGTATAGGCGGCTGTTGGAACTATGCTATCAATGATGCGCATTGCGGTCGCTTTGCTGTTCAGTTGGATAGTGACGACCTTTATTCTTCAGAGAACACCTTGCAGACCATTGTCAATGCTTTCCACGAGCAGAAGGCGGCAATGATTGTAGGTTCTTATCGTATGTGTGACTTTGATCTTAATACCCTTCCACCGGGCTTGATTAGTCATAATGAGTGGACGGAGGATAATGGTTGCAACAATGCCTTACGTATTAATGGACTCGGTGCACCACGTGCTTTCTTCACTCCTTTGGTTCGTCAGCATCAGTTCCCGAACACAAGTTATGGCGAAGACTATGCGATGGGCTTGGCTTTTAGTCGTCGTTTTCGTATTGGAAGGATATACGATGAGCTTTATCTCTGCCGTCGATGGGGTGGAAATAGTGATGCTGTACTGAGCATTGATAAGGTTAATGCCAACAATCATTATAAAGATCAGCTGCGTACAGTTGAGATTCTTGCACGTCAAAAGCAGAATAGAGACAGAGAGAAAGGGCTAACTGATTTTTTTCATAACCAGCTGAACCAATGGAAAGACGTTGCAAAACGTTTTGAAGAGTTGGTGGGTGTGCAGACACGTGAGGTGGGTTCAGCCCTTGCGCAATTCAATCCTGCACGCTTGGTGAGTACAGGAGCGAAGATTGATAAGGCTACGCTGGCTAAGCGTCCTTGCTTCCTTTGTGAGAAGAATCGTCCAGGAGAACAGATTGTTCTGCCTTTTGGGAACGATTTCGATATCCTTGTCAATCCTTTCCCAATCCTTCCAGTACATTTTACGATACCTTCTTGTCATCATCAACAGCAGGCAATAGCAGAGAATTACGTACAGATGCATCGCTTGCTAAGAGCTTATCCGCAGCTGATGGTGTTCTATAATGGTCCGAAGTGTGGGGCGAGTGCACCTGATCACCTCCACTTTCAGGCAGGAACAAGTGGTATTCTCCCTTTACAACGTGACTGGCAGCGGCTTTACGAGACCTCTGTTCCACTCTTGAAGATGAGCGATGGGGAGGGAATCTACGAGATAAAAGACTATATCTGTCCTGCTTTAGCTATCGTGAGTCATACAGTGAAGCACGATGTTGAGCTCTTCAGCCGTTTATATGAAGCATTTCCATTAAAGGAAGATGAGACCGAGCCGATGATGAATATCGTTGCTTGGCGCAGCGAGGAAGGCTTTGTTTCGGTTGTGTTCCCACGTGAGAAGCATCGTCCTGATTGCTATTCGGCAGAAGGGGAGGCACATTGTCTGGTCAGTCCGGGTAGCTTGGATATGGCAGGATTGCTGATATTGCCCCGTCAGAGCGACTTTGAAGGGATGACGTCAGAGCGTGCTAAGGCCGTTTTGCGTGAGGTGTCACTGTCAGATGAGGCAATGAAAGATGTTGTGAAGCGTCTTCGCAATAAGGCAGTTGACCTCGCTTTCGATGATTGGAAGCAAGAACCTATAGTTTCGGTAGGTATTGTTAGCGGCGACGAAATACGTTTTCAGCTGAATGGTACTTATACAATAGGAAACAAAGATGTGACTGGTAAACAGATTGTAACGTTCCAAGACGGACAGATTCGGTGGAATTCTGTAGCTTATCAGGAACTTTGCTTCACCCCACAAGTTGATGAAATATCCTTTACTTTAGAAGATGTTACTATCGGTGTAGACTTCCATTGGGAGCGCAAAGAGGCACAAACCTTCCTCGGAAAGCTACGTTTTGTTGTCGATGGAGATAAACTCTGGGCTATTAATGAATTACCTGTAGAACGTTATTTAGCAAGTGTTATCTCAAGTGAGATGAGTGCTACCTCTTCATTAGAGCTTTTGAAGGCACATGCTGTAATCTCTCGCAGTTGGCTTTTGGTACAGATGAGAAGACGAAAAGCCATCGAAATGGGTGTTCAGACAGCATCTGCACCTATAAAAGTGTCGGATGAAGAAGGCATGGTATGGTATGATAGCGATGTACATACCTTGTTTGATGTCTGTGCAGACGACCATTGTCAACGTTATCAGGGCATTACGAAGGCAACGAGTCCGCATGTTGAAGAGGCAATAAAGGCTACCCGTGGTCAGCTGCTGATGTATGGTAAGGAGATTTGTGATGCTCGTTTCAGTAAGTGTTGTGGAGGTGTTTCGGAGGAATATGAGTACTGTTGGGATAATACTCATAAGCCCTACCTGCTCTCTGTAGTAGATAATGCACCTTTGGGAACAGCCCCTACGATTGATCTCACTGATGAGAAGACGGCACAGGAGTGGATTCTGTCGTCTCCAGAGGCTTTCTGTAATACAAAGGATGCGGCAGTCTTGGGGCAGGTGCTTAATAACTACGATCAAGAAACACAAGACTTTTATCGCTGGACAGTAGACTTCACACAGTCAGAACTTGCTGAACTAATCCGTCGTAAGAGTGGTCTTGATTTCGGAGAGATTATTGACCTCCAACCTTTAGAGCGTGGTAAAAGTGGTCGTATTACGCGTTTGAAGATTGTAGGGACAAAGCTCACACGTATTATCGGTAAGGAATTAGAGATAAGACGTACGTTAAGTGAGAGCCATCTCTACAGTTCTGCTTTCGTGGTAGAACGTAGTGAGGTGGTGAATAACGTCCCACAGCACTTCCATCTTGTGGGTGCAGGATGGGGACATGGTGTTGGCTTGTGTCAGATAGGTGCTGCTGTAATGGGCGAAAGAGGCCATAAATACACCGAAATCCTCCACCATTATTATCAAAATGCAGCGATTGAAGCACAATACAAATAGCGAATAGCATCATGCGTGACGACCAGAAGATAATCAATGGGATACCTATTATGAGTCGGTGGCGTAGCCATTGGCTTTGGCTGCCTACGCTTTATCTGACACGAGGACTACCATACGTTATCTTATTGATGACCTCCTTGGTTTATTTCAATCGTATGGGATTGTCGAATGGAGCGATAACACTTACTTCGTCATGGTTCCTTCTCCCATTTATCCTACGTCCGTTACTGGCACGACTCGTCGTGGGCTATTGGAGTAGATATACGTGGATAATCCTCGCAGAGTTTGTTATGACGATAAGTCTTGGAGGTTTAGCACTTGTCGCAACCTCTGCTAATTGGTTTGAATGGACCGTCTTCTTCTTGATGATAATAGCCACTGTGGCTGCCTTACATGACGTTGCTGTCGAACGACTCTATAAGCGTGAGGCTGCTTTATACCATCGTCCGGGGTTCTTTGGAGTGCGAGCTATCTCTTATATGCTGTTGTCTCTTATTATAGGAATGGCTATCCCGATAACAATAGCGGGTAATTTAGAAGTGATTAATAGGACTATAGCACCTTCATGGGCAAGGATTTATTGGGTGTTGTCTGCTGTTGTCGCTTCTTTGATGGGGTTCCATATCTTCATCCTCCCCAAGGATAGTCTGCATGCAAACCTCCCTATATGGACTGGTGTGACGCGTCAGTGGTGGCATGACGTCAAGTCTGCCTTTGTTCGTCGTCCTCATTATGTGGCAAGCCTGTGCTTCCTTTTCTGCTTCCTTATCCCAGAAGGGATGTTCTTTAGGATAGCTCCTCTCTTCTTGATAGACCCAGGTAGCAACGGTGGATTAGCCCTCTCGCCACAGGAGTTAGGCTTAGTCTCGGGGACGATAGGGACGTTCTCGTTGATAGCAGGCTGTATCTTCGGAATAGGACTGGTTCGTCGGGATGGTCTGAAACGCTGGTTATGGTTATTTGTTGTCGCTTTAACCTTACCAAAGTTTGTCTTTGTCTATCTTAGCTATTACTTTGTTTCCACGCTGTCAATCATCAATATCTGCATGATTATCGAACAGTTCGGAACGGGACTTGGCTTGATTGTTTACGTCGTTTGGCTTACGCATTGTACAAAAGGTGAACATTCTATCTTTACTTACTCGATAGGTACAGCCATAACTGCCTTCTCCTGGGTGATGACAGGGTGGTTTACAGGGTTCTTGCAAGAGTATGTTGGCTATCGCTTGTTTTTCCTTCAGGTAGCACTGCTGGGTGTTATCAGTCTTATCGTGACCTGTTTTATACCCGTAACGGAGGAGGTTGGGAAGCGTAAAGGATAGGTTTTACCTAATATGAGAGGGTTATTATGGTTTGTATTTAGCCGTTAACCTTTACAAAAAAGTAATGATTTTATTTGTTCCTCACGAAATTTGTTGTACTTTCGCAGTACAGATTGTTATAAAAAAGAGTAAATTGTATGAAGGTTAAGTGTTTTTTAATGGCAGCTATTGTTGCTTTGATGACAGCTTGTGGAACGGCCTCAAAGGTTCCTTTGACGAACCGTACACATCGTCTTAGTATTTCCGATGCACAGCTTCTTAGTCTTAGTAATCAGGAATATGCGAAGTTTATGGCATCAGCAAAGAGGTCTACTGATGCAAAGAATACGGCTATGGTTCAGCGTGTAGGGCGCAATCTTGCTAATGCAGTAGAGACTTATTTACGCAATAATGGCTATGCGAATGAGATAAATAACTTCAAATGGGAGTTTAATCTGGTTCAGGATAAACAGGCAAATGCCTTTTGTATGCCTGGAGGTAAGATTGTTGTCTATGAAGGTCTGCTCCCTTACACGCAGAATGAAGCAAGTTTGGCTATCGTGTTAGGCCATGAGATTGCGCATGCCGTGGCTAAACACAGTGCAGAACAGATAACAAAGCAAATGAACCAACAGATGGGAACGAGTATCTTAGGCACTGTCTTGAATTCTGCCGTTGGTAGTGGAGTCGGTGACATAGCCTCACAGGTAGCTGGGGGATACTTTTCTTTCCGTAACTTGAAGTACAGTCGTGATAATGAAAGTGAAGCTGATTACATGGGACTCATCTTTGCTGCAATGGCAGGATACGACCCTGCGAATGCTGTAAGCTTCTGGCAACGTATGGCCTCAGCGACTAACAGCAGTCGTTCAGAGATATTAAGCGACCACCCATCAGATGCTCGTCGTATCGAGAACATCAAGAGATGGTTACCAGAAGCAGAGAAGTACTACCATGGAGCAGGTGCTAATCGAGTCTCTTCAACTGGTTATTCACAGTCAACAAATACATTGCATATTGGCAGTTCTTCGTCTTCCAATCGCTCAAACAAGCGTCGGTAAGTCGATTGACGACCAACTTTAATATCCTTACGGCTATCTGTTTTCGTTCAAGAACGTAAACAGATAGCCGTAATCTTTTGGTTAATATGTATCTGTTTGAGCGAGTTAATGTTCTAAATTGATGGTCTTTAGATAGCGTGCCAACCCATGTATCTCTTCTTATAGACAAAGTCTATTGTGTTAACTTTGAGTAGTTTAGTACCTATTTAGCTATATGTTGTTTACAGATAGTTGCCGCCTTCCCTTTCTAATGATAAACAAGTTGAACTTTCATCAACCGCTTGTTGCATGGTGTCAGCCCTCATCACCATTGGGGGTGAGCACGAATATGCCAGTAGAATAGGACTGCGAAGCGCTTAATAGCCCTTATAAAAAACTGAGAAACATGAGGGATTAGTTACTAAAGCACATATTTGAGAGACAGTATTGTAAGTGAAATCGTATCAAAGAAAAGGTTACTAACTGTTTAAGTGATATTTTTCTCTTGAATTATTTGACCAAGTCAGCTTTTATTACTATCTTTACAAACGAAATCAAACCTTTATATCTATGATTGATTATCTGATACAGAACTTGTGGTTAACATGGTTGTTAGTGAGTCTTGTTTGTATGATCTTGGAGATATTAAATGGAGACTTATACATTATGTGCTTCGCTGTAGGGGCGATGTTTGGTTCACTTGTTTCTTTATTCACTGACAGTATTGTTGCTCAAGTTATTGTTTTCCTTTTCTTCTCAGTGTTGAGTATCTTCTTGTTGCGGCCTGTTGCGATAAAATATCTGCATCAGTCAAAAGACAAAAGAGTAAGTAATGCCGAGGCTTTGATAGGCCGTGAAGGAAAGGTGACAGATACCATTGAGGCTGGTGGATATGGTAGAGTGAAGATTGATGGTGACTCTTGGAAGGCACAGTCAGTTGATGGCTCGGAGATTACGCAGGGTGATAGAGTACGTATCTTACGCCTTGACTCTATTATCGCAATGGTTGAGCGTTGTTAAACAAACGCCGAGTTGTACACGAGAATTAAATCAAGTATTAACCTAATGTTCCTCTCTCCATATATACAAAAGTAGATTAAAGTGAGGAATTAATAATTTTAATGTTTATGAACGATATTGTATTTTATGTTATAATAGCCAGTGTTACGTTGGCATTAGTATTTGCCAAGATGGCTGTTGTTATTATCTCACAGAGCGAGACAAGAGTTATAGAGCGCCTTGGTAAATATCATGCGACGCTCCAGCCGGGTGTTAATATCATTATTCCTTTCATCGATCGTGCAAAGGTAATAGTTGCTATACGAGGCGGACGTTACACCTACACGAACGCTATAGACCTTCGTGAGCAAGTTTATGACTTTGATCGTCAGAACGTGATCACGAAAGATAACATTCAAATGCAGATTAATGCGCTGCTTTATTTTCAGATAATTGACCCCTTTAAGGCCGTTTATGAGATTAATAATCTGCCTAATGCTATAGAGAAGTTGACGCAGACAACACTCCGTAACATTATCGGTGAGATGGAACTCGACCAGACTTTAACCTCACGTGATACGATTAATACGAAGTTACGGGCCGTACTTGACGACGCAACAAACAAGTGGGGAATTAAGGTTAATCGTGTAGAATTACAAGACATTACGCCTCCTGCAAGTGTTTCTGAGGCTATGGAGAAGCAGATGCAGGCTGAACGTAATAAGCGTGCTGCCATCCTTACGAGTGAAGGTGATAAGCAGTCAGCTATCTTACAGTCTGAGGGTGAGAAGGAGGCTGCCATCAACCGTGCTGAAGCCAAGAAGCAACAACAGATTCTTATAGCTGAAGGCGAGGCCGAGGCACGTATCCGTAAGGCTAAGGCTGAGGCTGTTGCAATTCAGAAGATAACGGAAGCTGTTGGGCAGAGTACCAACCCAGCGAACTATCTCATTGCTCAGAAGTATATTCAGATGCTTTCTGAACTGGCCCAGAACAACAATCAGAAGACAGTTTACCTACCATTCGAAGCAAGCAATTTGATGGGTTCTATTGGTGGAATTAAAGACATGTTTAAGTAAAGCCAAGGGTTATTTCTATTTCAAATAATAAATATAAACACTAATATAGCTATCTACTCTGTAAGGTTCTCATGAATGATAGAGTCTTATAGAGTAGGTCTTTCAAGAAATGAAAAAGCTTTGTATCTTTTGTGGTGCACGTCCTAACTTCATAAAGGTAGCACCGATTATCAGGGTAATCGATAGACTTTCTGAGGGAAACAACCCTCATCAGGTTTCATATTCATTGGTTTATGCAGGTAGTGAGACTGACCCTACACTTGAGGACCAGCTCTTTGAGAATCTTTCTATTCGTAAGCCAGATGTTTACCTTGGCGTTGAATGTGAGAACCTGAACGAGCTTACGGGTCAAGTAATGTCTAAGTTTGAGAAGTATCTACAAGAGAATCCATCGGATGTAGTCATCGTTGTGGATGATCTTGCCTCTACTATGGCAGCTGCTATAGTAACTAAGAAACAGGCGATAGCACTTGCCCACATTGCAGCAGGTACTCGTTCCTTTGATATAACGATGCCGAAGGAAATCAATCGATTGGTGATTGATGGTCTTTCTGATATACTCTTTACAGCAGGATTTAGTAATAACAGTATTGCTAACAAGGAGGGTGCCGAGCTGTCAAAGGTTTATATGGTGGGTAACATCCTCATTGACAATATCCGTTTCGACCGTGAGCGTATCAGCGGAATGACGTTATCTGATATTGACGAGTTGTCTGGCTTGCCATTAAAGGAAGGTAACTACCTCGTCTTCACATTGAATCGTAAGGCTTTGTTGGCCGACCAAGATAATCTTGAACAGATGTTACGTGTGTTGAGTGAGACAGCAGGCGAGATGCCTATCATTGCTCCGCTTCGTGACTCAGCAGTACAGGTTATCATGGCACTCAGCTTGAAGAAGAATATTAAACTGCATAATCTCCATGTTGTGAAACCATTGGGTTATCTTGAGTTTGCTTATCTTACTGCCCAAGCCAAGGGTATCATTACTGATTCAGGCAATGTTGCAGAGGAAGCAACATTCAATGGTGTACCATGTATCACGCTCAACAGCTATACAGAACATATAGAGACAGTAAAGGTGGGCTCCAACGTTTTGGTTGGTGAAGACCCCGAATTGCTTCGTTCTGCATTAACTGATATGGTGGCAGGAACGTGGAAGAAGTGTGGTGTACCAGAGCGTTGGGATGGTCGTTCGGCTGAGCGTGTCATCCAAATCTTGCTTGAACGTCAGTAAGCATCTTATCTATAGAGGGCAAGCGTTAGCCCTCTAAAACAAGGACAGATAGTTTCGTTGTCTGCTAAGGTTGTTTCTTTGGCAGACAGGCGAAGCTATCTGTCCTTTTCGTTTCTATGCGATAACAGTATAAAAGGATAACGATTGTTTTCGTACTTAAACTCATCTGATATCAAGACAAAAACTACATTCCCGCAAAGCACAGTTTGAGTATAATCCCTTTCATTGTTTTCTATCAAAGAACATACCTTAGCCAAGAACTGTAATTATGATTTACTATTTTAGAATTACCACTTGATAGATGTTATAATTATGGTTATTAAAGACTCAATTCTGAATTATTTAGTACCTTTGCATGAGTCTTTTAAATAGCAAAAGTTTATGCACAAACATATAGATAACTATACTTATCTGACGCAAGCACCTGTCCATCATGTCATTATCACAATGGCCATACCGACAATCATCTCCATGCTTGTGACGGGATTATACAATATTGCCGATACATTCTTTGTCGGTAAGATTGATACTCAGGCTACAGCAGCAGTAGGAGTCGTGTTCTCTTTGATGTTCTTTGTGCAAGCAATGGGCTTTTTCTTTGGACATGGTTCGGGCAATTACATCTCTCGTGAGTTAGGAGCACGCCGTCATGAGAATGCGATAAAGATGGCATCAACAGGCTTCTTTAGTTCGTTTTTTGTTGGAGTAATCGTTCTTATCCTTGGTGAGATATTCCTAACTCCCCTCTCCTTGATGCTTGGTAGTACACCTACCATTCTCCCTTACACAGAAGACTATATGCAAGTCATCCTCCTTGGTGCACCCTTCTTAACATCTTCCCTCACTCTGAACAACCAGATGCGACTGCAAGGAAATGCCAAGTTTGCCATGTTTGGTATTGTTACGGGAGCTATATTGAATGTGATTCTCGACCCACTTCTTATCTTTACTTTCGGTCTGGGTGTCAGCGGAGCAGCGTGGGCAACGGTGATAGGACAGGCAGTGTCCTTTGTTATCCTTTTATTAATGACACGCAGAGGAGAGAATATTGCCATTCACTTTCGCAATTTCTCACCTTCATTACAGCGTTATAAGGAGATATTCTATGGCGGTAGTCCTTCTATGATGAGACAAGGTTTGGCTTGTATCGCTACTATGTCATTGAACTTAGCAGCTGGTGCTTTTGGCGATTCAGCCATAGCTGCGATGAGTATTGTGGGGCGTATCGCAATGCTTTGCTTTGCTGTTGTCATCGGATTGGGGCAGGGCTTTCAGCCAGTTTGTGGTTTCTGTTATGGTGCAGGACTATATGATAGATTAAAGGAAGCCTACAGGTTTACGGTAATAATTGGTACGAGCTTCCTTATAGTGATATGTATTATTGGCTGGATCATTAGTGGCAGTCTTATAGGAGTTTTCCGTGATGATCCGAAAGTGATTGCTATTGGTGTCGTGGCCTTGCGTTGGCAGCTATGTGCCTTCCCTCTCAACTCCCTCATTTTAGCAAGTAATATGCTTGCCCAGACCTGCCGTAAGCCGTGGCGCGCAAATATTTTAGCTGCGGCCCGACAAGGTTTATTCTTCATTCCGCTTATCTTTATTCTCCCAGCACACTTTGGTCTGTTGGGTGTAGAGATGTGTCAAGCAGTCAGCGACATATTCTCCTTCACGCTTACAGTACCTATTGTCGTTTACACCTTCCGTGAGTTTACACGTGAAGCAGCAGAAAGGAAAACAAAAGTATGAGTACACTTTATATGAAGAATATGGTATGCGACCGCTGTAAAATGGCTGTTAGCCAAGCCTTGCAGCGTGTTGGACTAAGTCCGACAAAGGTAGAGTTAGGTGAGGTAAACCTTGAGAAAGAACCTTCATCCGACCAGCTTTCTACGCTTCGGACAGTCCTCGAGCAGCTTGGCTTTGAACTTCTCGATGACCAGCGACAGCAGACAATCGATCAAATCAAGTCTGCTTTAATCCGACTTGTCCGTTATCGTGATAATCAGAGTTCAACCAATCTTAGCGATTACCTGTCCTCAGAGCTTCATCAGGACTATAGTGCCCTTTCAAAACTCTTCTCAGAAGTAGAGGGGAAAACCCTTGAACGCTATTATATTGAGTTGCGCATAGAGCGGGTGAAGGAACTTATCCGTTATGATGAGTTGACCTTGACGCAGATAGCCCTTCGTATGAACTACTCTTCTGTGGCCTATCTTTCCAGCCAGTTTAAGTCGGTGACGGGTATGACACCCAGTCGGTTTAAGTCGATGAAAGATATTCCTCGAACATCTTTGGATAAGCTTTAAGTAGTCGAAATAAGCATTTGTTTCTCGGGAGTAGCTTGGGGTGAAGTTCGTTGACAGATGTTATTATAGGATATGGAAAGGTGTTCGTTGTAAATATTTTTCCCTCCTCTTGATGCCAGTATATGCCCTTTAAGGTTGAAGAAAACGTCTAACTACCTTCGAGAACATGCCCTTCTTGAGTGTTGACAGGCCTCTTCTTGATGCTTACTAAGGCCCTTCTTTAACGCCGTTTATAACTATTTGATTTTATGCGGGTTATAAACTTTATTTAGGAGAATGCTTCGCTCTTTTATACCTGATTATTTGAGTAAATTTTGTAAAGAGTTTTCAGTGTTTTACAGACGTAGTTAGTAATAAACAGACTATGAATGAGGCGATTATAAAACAGGATAATCACACATTGGAAAAGTGTCAATCATGAGTTTCAAAAGTTGTGCAATCATCTCATTACTCTTAGTTTTAAGTAAATGCTAAGATAGTTTCGTTCCCACAGAGAACAACTTTAAGTAGTGAAGTCAACCATAATGCTTTCTCATAGAAACTAACTTTGCTGTCATTACTGTCATCTTATATGAGTACTTAACTGCTTTGTCAATAGTCGATTACACGAAATGTTAAATATGACAGCAAACTAAATTAAAAAATAAACAGTATATTAGAATCAGAGTTTTACGTATTGAGATGTTGAAAGAAATCTATCCGCATGGGCTGAGTAGTCGTATGGACTGAATGCGAGAAGTTATAACCTTTATCCATAATTCTGTAAGAGATGATAGATAATATATGTGTAACTTTGCAAGCGTTAAGAATAAAACAGAATAGTAATCACATAATATTAATAGAAAGGAAAGACTTATGAAAAAGAATGTTTATGCAGTAAGCGGTATGAAGTGTGTACATTGTAAGGCCAACGTTGAGAACGCCTTAAAAGCACTTAATGGTGTAGCGTCTGCTGAAGCTAATCTTGAAGAGGCTAATGTCACAGTAGAATATGACGAAAGTAAGGTTAATCCTTCTGAAATCAAGGAAGCTGTAGACAACAGCGGACGCTATGAGCTGAGCTTGTAACAGCTTATTTATACTCTAAAGGGCATATTTTTATGCTCTTTTCATTTGTAGAATCCTTCCCCTTCGCTGGTAAGGGGAAGATAAAAATAGTATCATTATGAAACAAACAATTCCAGTTATTGGTATGGCTTGTTCAGCATGTTCAGCCAATATAGAGAAGAAGTTGAATACACTTAAGGGTGTTAATTCTGCTTCTGTTTCGCTACCTGGTCGTTCAGCCTTGATTGATTTTAATCCTCAGGTGATTTCCCTTGAGAAGATGAAGGCTGAAATCAATGCGCTCGGATACGATTTGGTGATAGATAAGGAGACATCGGTAGACGAGATAGAGAAGCGTGAGTATGTACTCTTAAAGCGTAAGACGGTGTTATCATGGTTGTTCTCAATCGCTGTGATGTGTGTGTCTATGCGATGGATAGACTTGGGTTCACGTGATATTACCAATCAGGTCGCATTATTGATAGCCTTGGCAAACATGCTTTATTGCGGTCGGCAGTTCTATGTATCTTCGTTTAGACAGTTGCTTCATGGCAGTGCAAACATGGATACATTGGTAGCTTTGTCTACGGGAATAGCCTTCCTCTTCAGTACCTTTAATACGTTTTGGGGTGATGCTGTATGGGCAAGTAGGGGAGTTGTATGGCACACCTACTTTGATGCTTCAGTAATGATCATAACCTTTGTGTTGACTGGTCGACTGTTAGAAGAGAAGGCTAAAGACGGTACGGCATCCTCTATTCGTCAGATGATGGGTATGGCTCCGAAGACAGCACATATCGTTGATGGCGACAAGATAGAGGAGGTTCCACTCTCAACCATTGAGGTTGGGGATGTTTTGGAGGTTCGCCCTGGTGAAAAGGTACCTGTAGATGGTGAGGTGATTTGGGCAGAAAGCTTTATGACAGCTGATGCTGCTTACGTTGATGAGAGTATGATAACGGGTGAACCAACGCCTGCGGAGAAGAAAAAAGGCGCAAAGGTGTTGGCAGGAACAATACCAAGTCAAGGTAAGTTCCGCATGCGTGCTCGTCAAGTTGGTGAGGATACAGCCTTAGCTCACATAATTAAAATGGTGCAAGAAGCACAAGGTTCAAAGGCTCCAGTCCAACGAATCGTTGATAAGGCAGCCTTAGTATTTGTCCCAGTGGTAGCTTGTATTGCTCTTGCGACCTTCCTTTTATGGTGGTTAATAGGAGGGAATAGTGCTTTACCACAGGCAATTATGTCAGCTGTTGCCGTCTTAGTCATTGCTTGTCCATGTGCAATGGGATTGGCAACACCTACTGCCCTGATGGTTGGTATTGGTAAAGCTGCACAGAAACAAATCCTTATTAAGGATGCCGCAGCCTTAGAGAGTCTGCGTAAGGTAGATGTGTTGGTAACCGATAAGACGGGTACTTTAACCATTCCAAATAAGAACATCGACTTTACAAAGGCTGACAATCTTCCTTTTGAAGAGCGTGAAACATTAAAGCCTAATGCTCGTGAGGCTATGGATGAGCTACAGAAGAAGGGGATTGAGGTCTATATGATGAGTGGAGACAAGGATGAGGCGGCTCGTTACTGGGCTGAAAAGGCTGGTATAAAACACTATCATAGTAAGGTGTTGCCGCAAGATAAGGAGAATCTTGTTAGACAATTGCAAGCTGAAGGGAAGCGAGTAGCAATGGTTGGTGACGGTATTAACGATACACAAGCCTTGGCTTTGGCAGACGTAAGTATTGCTATTGGTAGGGGAACGGACGTAGCTATGGATGTAGCACAGGTGACACTCATGGGAGATGACTTGTCGGCTATCCCAGAAGCGATACAGTTGAGTCGCAATACAGTACGTATGATTTGGGAGAACCTCTTCTGGGCTTTCATCTATAACATTGTTTGTATCCCATTAGCAGCAGGTCTGCTTTATGCTTTTGGTATTGATTGGCAGATTACTCCATCGTGGGCAAGTGCCTTGATGGCCTTCTCCAGTGTTAGTGTTGTACTTAATAGTCTTCGCTTAAGATGGATGAAGTAAGACTGATTTAAGCTTATAAAAAATAGAGTTTACTAATTACTTGTTCTGCAATGAACGATAGTAAATAGTAAACTCTATTTGTTTTCTATGAATTTGTAATACCTCTTTATCTCACAGGATAATCATATCGACTGGTATTATAGAAACCATTATTTTGTGTTGGGAGACGGTCGAACTCTACGCTAACAGAAACTGAATTCTGATTATTAGAGCCCCATTGATAAGTCACCCCACCACCAATTCTGTCCATGTAACGACTTACTCCTGTGCCGTAAGCCCATCCCATCGGTCCGTATCCGTATCCCATTGAGGCGTAACCATAGCCGAAAGGAGAATAGCCGAAGCCACCATAGCCTGCCCAATAAGGTGAACCGTAGGCGCCATAACCAAAGGCTTGACCGAAATTGTTGGATGTGAAGGCCTTTTGAACAAATGCGTATGCACTCCAATGTTCATTGAACTGATAGCCAAAGACAGCATTGACACCACCGACGAAATAGTTGTCGCCACGATAGGTAAGGTGGTTTACATATCCTCCAACAGCCAAGGTAGCTTTCTTAGAGAGGTTTGTTACATACATCAACGATACGTCCTGTGAGAAACCAGCACCATGATTGTTACCATGTCCAAAGCTCGCAAAGGCCGAAGCACCAAGGTTGATGTTCAGACCCTTGTGTAATCTCCATGGTCCAACACCATACCCCCAAGCTGGATAATAGTAGTCGTTTGGCGTAACGGTCTGTCCGTTCTCCGTAATAAGGGGTAGATTATTGTCGATTTGTGCCTGTTGTGCACGGTCTTCAGCCATTTGTCTGGCATACTCCTTCTCAGCCTCTGTGGCTTCGCGTGGCCCTTGTAGACGTGCCGACTCGATGGGCTCCACTGTAGAAGTGTTCCCATTGTGATTCTCTTTAGTATTCTGTGCATGTAAAGGCATGCAGAGAATAGCCGCTATTATGAAACTATATTTCTTCATTTGGTTGCAAATATAAATATTTGAAGGCCAATCACCAAGTCTTTTAATGATAATTAGCGCTTTTTCAAGATGTTGATATGACGCTGAACTATGCTCATGACGTTAGCACCTGTGTGTTATCTCGTACGCATAATCAGTGGTGGATCAGTCGTAAAGAAGAAGACTGTGGCACTGTGGAGTACCTGTCCAGGCTGTAGTTCATTACTTACTTTCTCCATACCGCTATTGTATCCCGTGTGAATCGGTTGTAATGTAATCCCCTGACTATCTTTTCCGTAGGTGTTGATGTTGAGGGTTGGTTCACTTGAATAGACTGTCATTGCACGCCCGCTCTGTGCATCAAAGAGGATGGCAGCCGGCTTCTGCATATTATCAGGGTGTCGCAACTGATAAGCATTGTCGTATCCATTCCTTGTACTTCTAATTCTTTCGCCGATTTCTCTTGGTTTAGTGAAATCGAAAGGAGTATTTTTAATACGTTGAAGAACGCCTGTCAGTTGTCTTTGTGCATTGTATGTGTTCATCTGAACAGCATCAACCCAAAGATGCTGTTTGATGATGGAGCGGTGCATCTCACCTGAAAGGTTAAAGCAAATACCGTTTGTTACTTCCAAGTTAGTCTTAGCAGTCGTCGCAACTCGGTAGTCTATGTCAAGTGCGTTTTGGTCGGATAGGGTATAGGTAACGGTAACGTTTAACTTTCCATCTAATCCGTTCTCACCTTCAAAAGTCACATATCGTAGTGTAACCGATTGGTTGTCAGAACTAACAAGCTCCCATATCTTCCCTGACAAGGTCTCTTCATGATTCTTACCAAAGAAGAGGAGTGTTGCTCCCAAGGTTCTGTCTTTCATATACTCCTCCTTATTAGTATATGTCTTAACGACAGGCTCCAGTCTACCGTTCCAGTTATGAGCAGTAAGAGAGACAAGACGTGCACCATAGTTACTGATGACAGCCTCCATACCATTGCTGTTCACAAGTCGAATTTGAACCTGTTCTTGTGCGTGTGAGCAGAGAGCAACGCTAATCATCGCCACTGTCAGTATTGCATATAACTGTTTCATAGGTCATTCTATTATGTATGCAAAGATAGTGCAAACGAGTACAATGAATGCTTGCATTCGTATTGTCGAGTGCAGCCTATCTTATGCAAAGATAGTGCAAACGAGTACAATGAATGCTTGCATTCGTATTGTCGAGTGTAGCCTATCTTATGCAAAGATAGTAAAAAAGTTTATATGTTGCTTAGAATTTCCTTATTTTAATAGAAGAGCATGACGTATTTAAGTGATGTTATATCCTAAGTCGATAGGAAAGGCTTGTTTTAGTGGGTTAAGATAGATGTAAATAGATATGAGTCTGAGCGTGTTCTTTGTCAGAGAACGATAAGAAAGAAATAGCAAAAAACGTAAGATAATGATGAAGAAAAAGTAATTTTTTCTCAAAATATTTGCTTGTAAAGAATAAAAGTAATACATTTGTAGACGAATATAAACGAAATCGAAGATATGAAGAAGCTTTATGTATCTTTCCGTTACTTCTATTTTTACTTTGCAGAAAAGTGCAAAGCGGGAAGTTGCGTATAGATTTCAACTTAAGAGAATAAAGTTTTTTTAGAAATACATAACGAAACGGTCCCGCTCAATACAGAGTGGGATCGTTTTCGTTTTAGTACATATTAGTTGATAACCAATAGACAGAAGAAGCGAATGAAACGAATAGCTATACAAGGAGAGTACGGGAGTTTTCACGATATTGCAGCCCATCTATATTTTGCAAATGAGCAGATACAACTCACTTGCTGCGCTACCTTTGAGGATGTATTTGCTGAGGTGAAGAGTGATTCAGCTGCTATTGCTATGCTTGCAATAGAGAATACGATTGCAGGGAGCCTGTTGCATAATTACGATCTACTGCGTCAATCAGGTACAATGGTCGTTGGTGAGCAGCGTCTACATATCCAGCATTGTATCTGTTGTCTGCCAGATGATGACTGGTCAACCATTGTTGAGGTACATTCTCACCCTGTAGCCCTTATGCAATGCCGTTCTTTCCTTAGTAATCATCCTACTATAAAGGCAGTAGAAGCTGACGATACCGCTGGTTCAGCAGCTTATATTGTAGAGAACCAATGCCATGGTTGTGCTGCAATATGTTCTGCTGACGCCGCAAGACTTTATGGACTGAAGATTTTGGAAGACTCAATTGAAGACAATAAACATAACTTCACACGTTTCCTTGTGGCTTGTCATCCACAGAAAGCCGACCTCCTACGCTCCTTGACAGAGGTGGATAAGTCGAGTATAGTCTTCTCTCTCCCACATGAAGAAGGCTCTTTAAGTAAGGTGTTAACCATCCTCTCCTTCTATGACATCAATCTTACGAAGATTCAGTCATTGCCCGTTATCGGTCACGAGTGGGAGTATCTCTTCTATGTAGACTTGACCTTCGATAACTTTACACGCTATCGTCAGGCAATAGATGCCATCACTCCTTTGGTGAAAAGTATCAAGATATTGGGGGAGTATAAGGAGAATTAGAGGGAAGGAGTACTGAGGCAATGCCTCAGTAGACGGAATACAAGGACACAATATAAACTTAGTAGCTTATGATACAGCCAGCAAATAGAGTGCAAGAAGTGCAAGAATACTACTTCTCACGCAAACTGAAGGAGGTGGAGAAGATGAACGCTGAGGGAAAGGATATCATCTCCTTGGCCATTGGCAGCCCAGATATGCCACCGTCAAAACAAACTGTTGATAAACTCTGTGAGGTAGCCTGCCTATCGTCAGAGCATGGTTATCAGCCCACAATAGGTACGTCAGAACTCCGTACGGCTATGGCTGGCTTTTATAAACGGTGGTATGATGTAGAGATAGATGCCGCTGCAGAGGTACAACCTCTCATTGGCTCTAAGGAAGGAATCCTACATGTCACCTTGGCCTTCGTAAATCCTGGCGAGCAGGTGTTGGTTCCTAATCCAGGTTATCCTACCTACACAGCACTCTCCCGACTATTGGGAGCAGAGGTGGTCACCTATGACTTGAGGGAAGACAATGGTTGGCAACCTGATTTCGACGCATTAGAGCAAATGGACCTGAGCCGAGTTCGGCTGATGTGGACCAACTATCCGAATATGCCAACAGGTGGAAATGCTTGTCGAGAGACCTATCAACGCTTAGTAGACTTTGCTCGTCGGCATGGTATAGTTGTCGTTAACGATAACCCCTATTCGTTTATTCTCAATGAAGGGGATAAGTTGAGCCTGTTACAAGTACCTGGCGCAAAGGATTGCTGTATAGAATTTAACTCCCTTTCGAAGTCATATAATATGCCAGGCTGGCGTGTTGGAATGTGCGTTACCAACCCAACATTCATCTCATGGATACTGAAAGTGAAGAGTAATATCGACTCTGGAACCTTCAGAGGTATTCAGTTAGCAGCAGCCGAAGCTATGAACACGAATACAGATGAGTGGCATCAGCACTATAACATAGCCGTTTATCGCTCCCGTCGAGTTATCGCAGAAGAGATAATGTCACTATTAGGTTGCACCTATGATAAGGCTCAAGTCGGTATGTTTCTATGGGGTAAGATACCCGAGAAGTATGTTGATGCAGAACAACTTACAGAGCGTGTGTTACATGAAGCACATGTGTTTATAGCGCCTGGCTTCATCTTTGGGAGTAATGGTCGACGTTATGTGCGCCTCTCTCTATGTGCAAAAGACGAGCAGATGAAGGAAGCGTACGCCCGTATTGCATCTTTAGACTGGTAAAATAAGGTTATATGCATCATTTATATTACCTTTGGAGAACAATTAAGAAAGTAAAGACTAAAAGATAGATAATTATGGAGTTAGAGTTAGAACCTTTACGACTACCGAGCGATAAGGAACGCCCTATAGTTATTGCTGGTCCTTGTTCGGCTGAAACAGAAGAACAGGTGATGTCTACAGCACGCAATCTTGCAGCCAAGGGGTGCCATATCTTCCGTGCAGGTATATGGAAACCACGGACGAAACCGGGTGGTTTTGAGGGTAATGGTGAGATGGCCTTACCATGGATGAAGCAAGTGAAAGAAGAGACAGGGATGCTGATTGCTACCGAAGTAGCTACACCTGAGCATGTTGAGGCTGCCTTGAAGTATGATATGGACATCTTGTGGATAGGTGCAAGAACGTCTGCTAATCCTTTTGCAGTGCAAGCTTTGGCTGATGCCTTACAAGGAGTAGACATCCCAGTATTGGTTAAGAACCCAGTAAACCCAGACCTTGAGCTGTGGATAGGGGCACTTCTTCGTCTTAATCAAGCGGGCTTGAAGCGACTGGGAGTTATCCATCGAGGTTTCTCAAGTTATGAAAAGAAGATCTATAGGAATGCTCCTATGTGGCAGATTCCTATTGAGTTGCGTCGAAGAATACCTGGTCTTCCAATTATCTGTGACCCAAGTCATATTGGAGGACGGCGTGACTTGATTGCGCCCCTTTGCCAACAGGCGATGGACTTAGGGTTTGATGGTCTGATTGTTGAGAGTCATTGTAGTCCGGAGAAGGCATGGAGTGATGCCGCACAGCAGGTCACCCCTGATATACTCGATTATATCCTTTCTCTCTTAGTGGTGCGTGATCATACCTCAACCACCGAAGAGCTGCGTTTCCTTCGTACACAGATAGACGAGATAGACAACTCTTTGATGGGTCTACTTGCCAAGCGTTTCCGTATTTGTCGAGAGATAGGAACCTTTAAGAAGGAGCACAACATGACCATTCTTCAGGCTGGTCGATACAATGAAATCCTTGAGAAGCGTGGTGCACAAGCAAGTCTTTGTGGTATGGATGCCAACTTTGCTGCTCAAGTCTTTGAACTCATACATGAGGAAAGTGTACGTCAACAACTGGAGATAGTGAATAAGTAGGGTAGTGGGTGTTGGGTGATGGGTGTTAGGTGTTGATGAATAGTGATCGTAAACACCCACCACTAATCACTCACCACCTATCATTTATCACCCAACACTACAACTCATCACCACCCAACACTTAACACCTAACACCCAAGCAAACATGAGAATACTAATTATGGGAGCAGGAAAAATGGGGAGTTTCTTCATCGACTTGCTCAGTTTCGACCATGAAGTGGCTGCTTACGAGAAGGATGCACGCCGTCTTCGCTTTACTTATAACTGTCAGAGGTTTACGTCTTTGGAGGAAGTGAAAGGCTTTCAACCAGAGCTTGTCATCAATGCTGTAACAGTGAAATATACGTTATCAGCGTTTGAAGAGGTGCTACCCGTATTACCGAAGGACTGTATCTTGTCTGATATCAGTTCGGTGAAGACGGGCCTGAAAGCGTGGTATGATCAATGTGGCCACCCATACGTCTCTACGCACCCAATGTTTGGTCCAACCTTCGCCAACCTTAATCAGCTAAGTGAAGAGAATGCAATCATCATCAGTGAAGGCGATTATATGGGCCGAATCTTCTTTAAGGACCTCTACCAAAGGCTCGGCTTGAATATATATGAGTATAGCTTCGAGGAACATGATAAGACAGTAGCTTATTCTTTGAGTATTCCTTTTGTCTCTACCTTCGTCTTTGCGGCTGTGATGAAACACCAAGATGCACCAGGTACGACCTTCAAACGGCACATGCGGATAGCTAAGGGAGTATTGAACGAAGACGATTATCTGCTGCAAGAGATTCTCTTCAATCCATATACCTATGATCAAGTGGCACAGATTCGTACAGAGTTAAAGGAACTGTTACAGATTATCAACGATAAAGATGCAGTTGGTATGAAAGCTTATCTAACCAAGATTCGCAATCATGTGGCACGAGATATTGAAATAAAGAAATAATTGCTATATCCTTAAAACCTAACTACTATGCGCATATTGTTAACCTTCTTTCTTCTGTTGAGTACGCTTCTGTCAGTAGCTCAAACACGTTTAACGATTGTTGAGTTCAATACCGAGAACCTGTTTGATACTCGGCATGATTCCTTAAAAGACGACCATGAGTTCTTGCCAGACTCTCCCCGGCATTGGACACGTACTAAATACTGGCAGAAACTGAATAGGATAGGACAAGCAATCATTGCTTGTGGGGAAGATAGCAGCGGTTGGTCGCTACCCGATATAGTGGGTTTATGTGAGGTGGAGAACGATAGTGTGCTCTTTGATCTTACTCGTCGTTCATTGTTACGTAAGGCTCGTTATGAGTATGTGATGACTTCCTCTAATGATGCTCGTGGTATTGACGTGGCTTTATTGTACTCGCCTTTCTCCTTCCGCTTGATTAAAGCGGATACGTTACGCGTCAAACCGATGAAGAATATGCGCCCGACTCGTGATATCCTATATGTAGAAGGCGAAATAGAAAACGGTGATACGCTACACATCTTCCTACTTCATGCACCGAGTAGAATGGGTGGCGAACTTTATTCCCGACCTTTTAGAAAACACGTGATGGAGCGGTTATGCAATGCGATAGACTCTCTTCGGCGTACTTATACAGAGCCGAAACTATTGGTGATGGGCGACTTCAATGATTATGCTGACAGTCCTTCGCTTTTACTCGCATACGAACATGGGTTGTTTAATGTGTCGGCAGGGGTGCAGGGACGTAATGGTGCGAAAGGAACCTATCGTTATCATGGAGAGTGGGGTAGCCTCGACCAGATGCTCATTAGTGATAACCTACGGTCGTGGGTGGCTGGTTGTCGTATCAATGATGCACCCTTCTTGTTAGAAGAAGATACGAAATACGGCGGAGTAAAGCCCCGTCGTAACTATAATGGAATGCGTTTTAACAATGGATTTAGCGACCATTTACCACTTGTTCTACGTCTTCACCATTGAAGCAAACAACTCTCTCTTTGATTTATTTTCATGAAAAAAAATATTTTTCTTCATGAAAATAAATATTTCCGTTCGTGTAAATAAATTCTTCTTTTCATGAAAATAATTCAGAAGGAGAACTTAACTACCAATTACGATACTTATTATTGGGAAGGAGAACTTAGACTTCTAAAACGTAAACAACCACTTACTCTGAAAGAGGAAACAAAGTAATACGGTGATAGATAGCTAAAATATACGTTGAAAAGCTCGTCTACTATCCCCATTCTCCACATAGATAACACCACAATAAACAAAACCTAACCGAGTCAAGGAGGCTTGCATAGGACGATTGTCTGCATGTGTGTCAATACGAATGGAGGAGGTAAACGACGAACAATAGCTGATGACGTCTGCCATCACACCATGTACACCTTCTGCAGATGCCACACGATGGATAACATAATAAGGTTGATCGTCGAGCCAACTACCATTATCAATACGCTGATAATTAGGCTCTGGCCCCGCTTTGAATACAAATGTTGCAATGGCCTTGCCTCCTTCATAAAGCAGATAACAATCGCCTTGCACAATGTCACGCTCTATGGTCTCTACAGCAGGATAGTTTGCTGACCATTGATTAGGATTGCCAGCTTTTATCATCTTTGCTTTCCCTTGTTCAATAAAGTCCATTACAACCGACAAATCAGCTATAGATGCCTTCTTAACAGTACGATCATTCGACAGATTTATTGTTTTCTTTTTTGTCATAAGATATCTCCTTTTATTACTCCAACGATACAAAAGTACAAAGAAAACCTAACATCAAGGTTCTCATAGATAGGAAAAAGACACAAAAAGAAAAAGGACAAGATGGTTACCAATAATGATGTGAAGAAAAATAGTATGTAAAATAATTGCGAATAAAGAAATTAATATGTATTTTTGTCAGCAGAATCGAATACTAACTTTATAAAACCTATGACAATGGAGAATAACCTTTTTACGCGTTCAGCTAATAGGCTGGAAGCACACCTTGGGAAGAATGCACATGAGTTTACGAAAGATGACATCAAACAAGTTGTCGAAGACTTGAACATCAAGATGGTAAACTTTATGTATCCTGCTGGTGATGGACGATTGAAAACATTGAATTTCATGCTCCACACCCCCGACTACTTGGAGACAATCCTTACAAGTGGCGAGCGCGTTGACGGCTCTTCACTCTTCAGCTTCATTGCTGCAGGAAGTAGTGACCTCTATGTAATGCCTCGTTTCTCTACGGCTTTCATCGATCCTTTCTCAGAGATTCCAACGCTTTGCATGCTCTGTTCATTCTTCGATCGAGACGGCAATCCGTTAGCTTCATCACCTGAGTACACGCTCCGAAAGGCTATGGATGCCTTTAAGAAAGTGACAGGCATGGAGTTTCAGGCTATGGGTGAGTTAGAGTATTATGTTATCCGAGAGGATGAGGGAGTGTTCCCTGCTGACGACCAACATGGTTATCACGAGAGTACACCTTTCTCTAAGGGTAACGATTTCCGCATGCGCTCTATGCAACTAATTGCCGAGTGTGGTGGAAAAATTAAGTATGGACACTCTGAGGTGGGTAACTTCGTGGAGAATGGACGCTGCTATGAACAGAACGAAATTGAGTTCTTACCAGTCCCTGCAAACGAGTGTGCGGAGCAATTACTCATTGCTAAATGGGTTATTCGCAGCTTAGGTTATGAGGAAGGACTTGATATTACTTTCGCTCCTAAGATTACTGTGGGCAAAGCCGGGTCTGGTATGCACATCCACATGCGCATAATGAAGGACGGAAAGAATATGATGTTAGACAATGGTAAGTTGTCACTGGACGCTCGTAAGGCTATTGCTGGTATGATGGATTTGGCAGAAAGTATCACTGCCTTTGGTAATAAGAACCCAACATCTTATTTCCGTCTTGTTCCACATCAGGAGGCTCCAACAAATGTATGCTGGGGTATGAGCAACCGTTCTGTGCTTGTTCGTGTACCATTAGGCTGGACTTCTGGCGAAGATATGTGTCATAAGGCTAACAACGTAGAGCCACTCACTGCACGCGACTACTCTATCAAACAGACTGTCGAGATGCGTTCGCCTGACGCTTCAGCTGATATCTATCAGCTCTTGGCTGGTCTTTGCGTTGCTTGTCGCCATGGCTTCGAGATGGCCAACGCTGAGGCAGAGGCAGAGAGAACCTTTGCTGACGGTGACATCCACGATCCAAAGAATGCTGAACGCTATGCTACACTGGCTCAACTGCCTGATAGCTGTGCTGCATCAGCGGATTGTTTGGAACGTCAACGCAAGGTTTATGAAGAGTATGATGTGTTCTCTCCTGCCATGATTGATGGTATCATCAAACAGCTCCGCTCATACAATGACCGTACACTACGTCAAGAGATAGAGGGCAAGGAGATGATGATGGAGAAACTTGTTCGCCAGTATTTCCACTGCGGATAAAACAAAACATCTATCTAAACTGTAAATAAGATTAGTACTAACATAAAATCCCAGGCAACAAAATGGTTGTCTGGGATTTTTATAATCATCGTCTTTTACCTGTTGCAGTATGATTTACACTGAACGTAAGTCATTTCTATCTATCATTTACACATCTCTATATTTCATATAAACAATAACAAAAGAACACTAAAAAGCTGAGAGGCAAATAAAACAAAGGCAAGAAGGGATTTAGTAAGGATTTTGTCCTTATCCTTTGTAGTATTCAAATAGAAATACGTATCTTTGCATACAAGCTGAACAAAACAATGGATAAGGATATTAAAGACGTAAAGATAGCTGTGGCTGGAACTGGTTATGTGGGTCTCAGTATAGCTACATTGCTGAGTCAACACCACCCTGTAATGGCTGTTGATGTAGTTAAAGAAAAGGTGGAACTGATTAATAATAAGCGTTCGCCTATTCAAGACGATTATATAGAACAGTATTTGAGCGAGAAGGACTTAAACCTCACCGCTACGATGGATGCAGAGACGGCTTATAAAGATGCTGACTTTGTAGTCATTGCCACACCAACTAATTACGACCCTGTAAAGAACTACTTTGACACACGACATGTTGAAGAAGTCATCGAAATCGTAATGAAGGTGAATCCTAAGGCTATTATGGTGATTAAGTCGACTATCCCTGTTGGATATACAGAGAATATCAGAGCTAAATATAAGTGTGATAATATTCTCTTTGCACCCGAGTTCCTGCGTGAGAGTAAGGCGCTCTACGATAATCTTTATCCAAGTCGTATCATCATTGGTCGCCCCGAAGGTGACGAACGATTGGACTGTGCGGCCCATGTATTTGCCCAGTTATTACAAGAAGGGGCAATAGAAGAGAATATCCCAACCCTTTTCATGGGATTGACCGAGGCTGAGGCTGTAAAGCTATTTGCTAATACTTACCTCGCCCTGCGTGTTAGCTATTTCAATGAATTGGATACTTACGCTGAGGTGAAAGGGCTTGATACATCTAATATCATACAGGGAGTTTGTCTTGACCCACGTATTGGATCATTCTATAATAATCCTTCTTTTGGTTACGGAGGCTATTGCTTGCCAAAGGACACCAAACAGTTGCTTGCCAACTATGCTGATGTCCCAGAGAATCTTATCCAAGCTATTGTCGAGAGTAACCGTACTCGTAAGGACTTTATAGCCGATCAAGTGTTACACACGGCTGGTTATTATGATTACTATGACCGTGGAGACTATAATCCCGACGAAGAGAAAGAATGTATCATTGGTGTTTATCGACTGACAATGAAGTCGAATAGTGACAATTTCCGCCAAAGTTCTATCCAAGGAGTTATGAAGCGCATTAAGGCTAAAGGGGCACAAGTTATTATCTATGAGCCTACACTTGAAGACGGTGCAACCTTCTTTGGTAGTCTTGTTGTCAATAATCTTTCTGATTTCAAACGCCGTTGTCATGCTATCATTGCCAACCGCTATGATAAATGCCTTGATGATGTGAAGGAGAAAGTGTACACCAGAGATATATTTAGAAGGGATTAATATCCTCCTACTCTTCATCCTCAACCAATGTGTTAATACTTGTCACTCATGGTGCTAACAGCTATCACCATGAGTGCTAATGATATACGCCCTCCGAGAAGTGGATAGTGAAGGTTATACCCAATACCTATTATTTGCAGTAAAACCAGTAATCACAATGAATGTTGGTGACTTACACTCTAAAAGATGTGGATAAGGAACGTTATACCCATTTGTTAGTAAATGATACTTACACCACTAAGAATGTATATTTCTTACTTCGTTATATTGAGAATTAACCCTCCAACGTCAAAATAAGATTACCCGTATAAAAGAGAACCTCCAGTGAATTATATACTAACCAAATACTGTTAATATCATCCATTGCCCTTTCATTTAGAATCTTCTACCAACCCTCTATAGGCTAAACATCATCAACTCTGCTTTTAGATAAAACTATTATTCCTGTCATAGCTGTCATAGCTTTTATACTCATAACCTTCTTCTCTTCAACAAGATACAGCACACATTAAATATTAAATGTGCTATCATTTGGAAGATAAATACGCTTATAAGCAGTTTGTCCAGACCTATCACCATACTTACAGTACGCATAAAACAATGGTAACGACTTATATCATATATGCACACTATCGTAAAAGATATCTCAAACAACTATACTTAAGTGTTTAAAGATAAAAAGGCCTGTCTCACGACAAGCCTATTTATAATACAAAAACATTATGAAATAATTTATTTCGCGAACAAGATTATCATTTAATAATTCTGGCTTATGTCGCACATTTACAGGTGCGACACTTGCGTTCACAGTACCGCTCGCACTGTACGCGAATGTCATAACCCAACATTGCACCAAGGATAAAATCCTCTTCGGGCGTTAGTTGGTTAAGAGGTTTGGTTATCATCAGCCGGATGGCATCAAGACACTCCTGTCGACCGAAGAATAGATTCATACGGTCACGACCCACCGGCTGTATGATATATGGGATATTCTGATGCTCAAGACGGAGCGTGGCGAATGACTCATACTTCTTATTACAAGTATATAAGACCATCTGTCGAACACCTTTCTTGTACTCGTAGATGTGATTCATCAGCACCTTCATATCGGCGGACATCATATCTGTCATCATAGTTATCCCTTTGTATGAATAATTATATTGTAAGTTATAAGGCCTTTACAATGCTGGCTTAATAGCTTCTAACCAAGCATCAATACGACCTTCAGTCTTATCATCTTCGTTTACGTCATCCAATGCAAGGCCAACGAACTTACCGTCAACAACAGCCTCACTATCATCAAAGGTATAACCGTCTGTTGAAACACCTGGAAGAATGTTAGCACCTTCAGCTGCATCATATATCTCCTTCATTGCACTACAGAATGTATCTGAGTAGCTTTCGCTATCACCACAACCAAAGATAGCAACAGTCTTACCAGAAAGATCAGCATTCTTCAGTACGTTAATACCATCATACCAATCATCCTGCAACTCACCTGCGCCCCAAGTAGACGATCCAAGGATAAGGTTATCATTCTCTGCTACTACATCAGCATTGAAGTCTGATACGTTAATAGCTTCAACTCCAAGTTTCTCAGCAATGGTATTTGCAATGCTTTCACATGTACCGGTTGATGAACCGTAAACAACAATTGTCTTCTTCATATTTCTTTTTACTAATTTAATTCATTATTTTCTTTACGTTTGCAAAGATACAATGAAATTATATTACGTGCAATACCTAAAAATGATGGTTTGTGCAAAATACCTACTTTTAGGGAGTCTTTAATTACATTTCATTAACTTCTTTCCATTTCTTATGTATATTCCTTTAGGTAGATTACTATCATCTGTACCCACATAGCGACCATCTAAGAGGAATATACGATTATCTGATGGTTCTACCTTACGCTCAATAGCATTAATACCCAAAGCCTTTCTACGTAATACCTCTTGTAGTCCAGCCATAACATCAATCTGTCCATATCCATAAAGATTATTTGGATAGCTAAGTGATGAGTCATAATGCGTACACGTCTTGGCAAAGATATCCATGCAATCGGAGGTTGTCAATGTAGGATCAGCTTGTAACCAAAGAGCGATAGCACCTGTCACAACGGGCGCAGACATTGATGTACCAGCATTAGCATTCCACGAATAGGTACGTCCATTATACTCGAAACGACGAATATCGCTCTTTAAGTCATTCTTTACAGACCCATCCTCTCTATGCGTATTACTAATATAGAAGGAGCTATACGACGATATGATGTTTTGTCCAGGAGCCATTACATCTGGCTTAATTCTCCCATCGAATGTAGGACCCGTGGCCGAGAAAGGTGTGCGAACACCGTTCGTACCATTGTTATAGACCTTCTTTTCATTTAGATAGTTTATGAACTGAGTACGATATCCAGTTGCCCCAACAGAGATAACATCGGGCGAAGAGGATGGAGAGAAGACTGTTCTACTACAATCCCCAGCGTTTAGAGTAGGGTCAAGGACATCGGTAAACATCTCTCCAGACGTACGATAAAGTTCAACATCAGCATCTCTACCCACGATTTGAAGCGAGACTCTTGGATTATCTCCCAACCCTTGCTTACAACTAAGCCGTAAGTCGTAAGCTGTTTCTTGGTGATTATAACTATTAGGAAAGGCGAGAACGCTCCATTTATACATCTTTCCATCCACGAGAATAGAGTCTGTGAGAAGTGAGTCCTTAGAAGAACACACTCGCACCGTACTCAAATCAACCGTTTTAGGGGATGCCACCTTATTATATATAGACACACGGAACATGAAAGGTTGACGAGACTTTGCCGTACAGCTAAAGCTCTTTGGATTACCACACACAAATGTTCCAGCACGTTCTTTGCTAATACCTTTATGAATATAGGTGGTCTTCGCACCATCATTCCCTGCTGAAGAAACGATGATACGTCCAGGTCCTGTTAATCCAGCAAGCAACTCGTAGTATAATTGATCATCTCCTCGAAAGTCTTGCGGACTTCCCTCACTAAAATTGATGACACATGGTTGATGATGTTGGGTTGCATAATCAAAGATATACTTAAAACCAAGTGCATCCGTAGCATAGGTGTACTTATAGTAATCTTTTGCTTCTATCAATCTGTAATTGTCTGCTGCATTGTCAACAAAGACGAGGTCGGCCTCACATGCTATCCCTCTATAAGGTGATAGCACACCATCCCCTTCTGCGCCACTACCCGCTGCTATACCAGCAGTATGCGTACCATGTGTTTGTGAAGTTCCATCCAAAGGGCATCCTAATCGCAGTAAACTTTCCTCACCAACATAATCGCGTCCAACAAAGAGATTAGAGCCTATGGTGTCTCGGGACAGTTGATCCCATAAGGCTTTAATGCGATATTGACTCATATCAGCCGTATAGAAATTAGGATGTGTTAGGTCGAACCCAATATCTTGGACGCCTACAACGACCCCACGCCCAGTATATGACTGTGTTAACCCAGTCCCTCTATAAACTGGCTCAGCATTGACAACCAGTCGCATCGTATCCATCTGTATGCTACAACGCCTACCTGTTTCAATCTTACTCACTCGACGATGACAAGACAAAGCCCCTAACTGACTGAGTGGAATGGCTGCAATACTAACATTCCCTACCCGTGCAAGTTCTTTACTTCCATATTTATGTAGTAGTTCGGCAGCATTTCCATCAATGCGCACAAAGGCTGTTAGCATTCTATCTTCTGAATAAGAGCGAGTGAGTTGCTTTGCTGTAAGCGAAGACACCATAGCCTCACGTACGAAAGGCGACATCTTGTCGTAACGTGGTCGCTGTGCGTTTAGACCGATAGTGAGGAAGAGCAGAATAGAAAATAGATAATATCTCATTGACTGGTATAGCGTTTTAATTACTTAATTCAATATGTTTCTGCAAAGGAACAAAAAATAAATGGAGTATGCAAAGTTATTTAGAAAGACATAACCAACCCCATAACTATCTCTTCGTCCGGTGTCATGAATGAGACCTCTAACACATCACTCCACACAGGAAAAAGACTATTATAATCGTAAAAATATATTACATTATATCAAACTAATTACCCTCAAAAAAGGAGTAAAAAGTCTTCTATAAACGAGTCTATAACCTTCAATAAATCAACCGATTATAAATAGCGTTGAAGAAGACGCCCTTCTTGCCCCAAGAAGGGCATGTTCAACACGCAAGAAGGGCATGTTCTTGAATGTAGTTAGGCCTCTTCTTGCCCCTTGAAGAGCATGTATTGAAATCGAGGGGAGCGAAAAATATTGACAAGAGGGAAAGGAGTAAAAAACATAATGGGCGTGAATGGAGCTAAGACAACACCGTCTGCTCTATCTTCGTCTATGCTTCCCTACTTGTTAGGTGAATTATTGTCTAAGGCGAACGAAGCATTGGTACAACCCATTCGGAGCTTTAACACAACATAAGCTGACCCTCATCACTACCAGAGAAGATAGGAAGAAAGGGCTCCTAACATGGTCAATAGAATGAGATACCATGCGATGCTAACATAAAAATTATAAGGGCCACTACTAATAAAAACAGATAATAACCATCATAAAGTCATTTTCTCTTGATACTCTCGTGGTGTCATTCCAGTCTCTCGCTTGAAGTATTTGGAGAAAGCAGAAGCGTTAGGGAAGTTCAAACGGTCTGCTATCTCATATCCCATAGCGTTATTTGTCTTTAAAAGTACTTTTGCCTCTTGGATAGTAGCACGATTAACCCAGTGCATAACACTCTTACCACTTGCCTTCTTGATGATAGCCGACAGGTGATGAGGCGTCACATGCAATTGTTCAGCATAAAAGGGAATAGAGCGTTCATGCGTACAGTGACGATGTACGAGGCGCTTAAACTGCAAGAAAAGGTCGTGCGAACGTGATGTCGAACCACGTTTTGTATTCCCCTCTTCAAGGTCGTTTATGTATTGAATATCCGTAACCACTGATTGCAAAAGACTCTGTATGGTCTTAGTTCTATAGGGTTTAATCTGTAGAAAGTCCCATGCAAGATACACGATACGCATCAAACGAGCAAATTCACTTGGTGAGGTACTGACAACAATCTCGTCCATAATGTCCATGCCGTCCCTGAACACTATTGCAACAACACGTGCATCTTCTGATATTTCTTTAACTTCTACAATCGTATCTGTCGGCAAGAGCATGACAGAACCTTTCTCAACATGGCAGTCTTGAAGGTTAACACAGATATCAGCATGACCTTTCAACGCCAGTATCAATCGAGGTTCAACCATCTGATAAATCTTTCCCTCCGATAGAAAACGAGTGTTTTGAAGATGTCCACCCATAACAAAAACGATGTCATCGTTCATCAATACCTTTCCTTGTTCGGGTTGCTGATAGACTTCATCAAGGTCAATACTCTCCATAGAGAGCGCATTGATGTTCTTTACTTCCGCCATAATTGACTTATTGTATGATTAGATTGCAAATTTAACATTATCTTTGTGAATACGAGGTGATATTATATAGAAATCGTACAATATGACAATTTATTCGGTGTAAAGCATTACCACTCTGTATCAGAATAACCTTATCTTTGTCAAATGAAAGTAATTAGACCATAAATGACAGGAAAGTATATGAGAATAAAGGTATTAATCCTCTCCCTGATAGCTTCGGCATCAGTTGCACAAGCACAGACATTAGACGAGTGCCAACGTGCTGCAGAGAAGCACTATCCCATTATCAAGCGTTATGACTTGATAGCTAAGACGACCG